>TARA_R100001143_G_scaffold61471_1_pt1 | contig 39033 bp, 31 predicted proteins | sample TARA_R100001143 | Tara Oceans TARA_R100001143 (sample SAMEA2621300) | marine metagenome | biome: marine biome (ENVO:00000447); feature: mesopelagic zone (ENVO:00000213); material: "saline water (ENVO:00002010), including plankton (ENVO:xxxxxxxx)" | depth 800 m | reverse complement strand
CCGCCACAGCGCAGGACGCCGTATCGCGCGGCGAGTATCTTGTTCGGGCTGCGGGCTGTATCGCCTGTCACACCGACAAGAAATCAGACGGCGCGTTGTTTGCCGGTGGCCGTGCCCTGCATACGCCGTTCGGGACGTTCTATTCTTCCAACATTACACCTGATCCAGATACCGGGATTGGGAACTGGACCGATGCCGATTTAATCGCCGCCCTGCGGGAGGGACGGTCCCCTGAAGGCCACCTGCTCTATCCCGTTTTTCCCTATAGCAGCTATACCAAAATGCGGGAGGAGGATATCCTGGCGATCAAGGCCTATCTGTTTGCGCAACCGCCTGTGCGTCAGGAAAATAGAGCTCAGGAACCGAATTTCCCGCTGGGCTGGCGTTTCTTGCTGAACGGCTGGAAGGTGCTGAACTTTGACACGGGCCCTGTCGCCGATGATCCCAACCAAGATGAGGCCTGGAATCGGGGCCGCTATCTGGTCGACGCCCTGGCGCATTGCGGCGAATGCCACACCCCCCGGACACTGACGGGCGGGCTGAATCAAGATATGTATCTGGCCGGCACCGCCGATGGACCCGATGGCGAGAAGGTCCCCAATATCACACCAGCCGAGTCCGGCATTGCCGATTGGAGCGAAACCGACATCGCCTATCTGCTGAAAGAGGGCCTGAAACCCAATTACGACAATGTTCAGGGCAGCATGGCCGAAGCCATTGACGACGGCCTGACATATCTTACCGACGAAGACCTAGATGCTATTGCAACCTACCTGAAATCAATCCCACCGATTGAGCACAAAGTCGGGAATTAAAGACGCCATTGGTGCCTGTCGCCCTGGATATCCGCCTGCGTGAGAGAAACAAGGTTGGTGCGAACCGTGCCGCTTTTGAAGATTAACCGCAAAGGACGCGGAGAAGGCGCAAAGGGCGCTGAGGGGCGGACACGAACACTTTTTCGTCACCCCGGACCCTGATCCGGGGTCCAGGGCGGCACGCACGATTGATGCCTGTGACCCTGGCCTCCCGCCTGAGCAGGTAAGCCGAATAAGATTGTTTTTTACCGCTCCCCCCTCAAGGGGAAAGAAGCAGACAATTCACGATCCTATTGCGCCTGTTGCTGGGCCTGCCAATTGCGGGCAAAATCGGTTAGGCGGATGGGTTTACGCTGTCGTCCCCAGGTGCCTGGCCTGGGTTCGAACCGACCCGCAATCGCCGTTCCACAACCCGTGCAATGACCGCCCTGGCCCAATCCCCAATCGCTTAACTGATGCCAATCCCGCCCGATCACCTTAGTCCCGCAACCGGGGCAATAGGTTGACCCCGTTGGCTGATGATGAATATTGCCGGTATAGACATGATGCAGCCCATTCTTACGCCCGATCTTCCAGGCGCGGATCAAGGTTTCTGGCGGCGTGCGGGGTTTATCCATCATCTTATAGTCCGGATGAAAGGCCGTGAAATGCAGCGGCACATCGGGGCCCAGCGCCTCACACACCCATTGTGTCAGGGCCTCAATCTCTGCTTCGCTGTCATTCTCTCCGGGGATCAGCAGCGTGGTCAGTTCGACCCAGCATTTCCGTTCTTTCACCAGATAGACCGCGGTTTCCTGAACCGCAGCCAGACTGGCGGTGCAAAGCTTATGGTAAAACCCTTCCGTAAAACCCTTCAGGTCCAAATTGACCGCATCCATGCGCTGGAAGAATTCCTGGCGCGCGGCATCCTTGATATAGCCTGCCGTGACCGCGACATTAGCAATCCCCATCTCATGACAGGCCGCCGCCACATCCACGGCATATTCCAGAAAGATCACCGGGTCATTATAGGTATAAGCAACCGACCGACAGCCCGTCTGCTGGGCAGCGGCTGCAATGGCACCGGGAGCCGCCTGATCCATCAACCGATCCATCTGGCGACTTTTGGAGATATCCCAGTTCTGGCAGAATTTGCAGGTCAGATTGCATCCCGCCGTGCCAAAACTCAGCACCGGCGTGCCGGGCAGAAAATGGTTCAGCGGTTTCTTCTCAATCGGATCGATGCAATACCCTGATGCGCGGCCATAGGTCGTCAACACCAGTTCGTCGCCCCGCCTGGCCCGCACAAAGCACAGCCCCCGCTGCCCATCGTGTAATTTGCATTCGCGCGGGCAAACATCACACTGAATCCGCCCATCCTCCAACGGCTGCCAATAGCGCGCGGGGACGGCGTTCAGAATGTCAGGATCAACCGGTTTCGCTGTGTCATTCATTGCGCTAGACTAACACATCTTCATGATTAAAGGGATAGGATCCATCATGGCGCTGATCCGACCGCCTGCGATTGCGGGGACATTTTATCCGGCTGATCCGGCGGGGTTGCGGGCGGCGGTGGAGAAATTTGTTCAGGCAACGCCTTCTGAAGGGCCAGCGCCCAAGGCGATTATTGCGCCCCATGCGGGCTATGTCTATTCCGGGGCCTGTGCGGGCGCGGCCTATGCGCGGTTGTTGCCGGATCAGGCACAGATCACACGGATCGTCTTGCTGGGGCCGTGCCATCGTGTGGCGGTGCGCGGGCTGGCGACCAGTTCGGCGGATTTCTGGAAGACGCCTTTGGGCGCGATGCCGCTGGATCGGGGGGCGCTGGCGGGGCTGTCCGACCTGCCCCAGGTTGCCACCCATGACGGCACCCATCAGCAGGAACACAGTCTGGAAGTCCACCTGCCCTTCCTGCAGGTCTGTTTTCCCCAGGCACAACTTGTGCCCTTCGTCGTCGGACAGGCCAGCGCGGAAGAGGTTGCCGGTGTCCTGGAACGCCTGTGGGGCGGGCCGGAGACGCGGATTGTGATTTCCACCGATCTGAGCCACTTCCTGGACTATGCCGCCTGTAACGCACTGGATTCTAAAACCGCCCAGGCTGTAGAGGCATTGGACTATACGGCCATTGGGCGGGATCAAGCTTGTGGGCGCATCCCGATGTCAGGCCTGTTGCATCTGGCCAAGCAGCGAACCATGCGGATTGAACGGGTTGGCTTGTGCAATTCCGCGGATACGGTGGGCGACCCGCACCGCGTTGTAGGCTATGGCAGTTGGGCCTTATACGAATGACCGCCGAAGAAATTGCCAAAAAGCACCGCGCCTTGCTGATGAAAATTGTTCACCATGCCCTGGAGAAAGGGGCTGTCCCATCCATCAATCTGCCGTCCTTTCCGGAAGAATTGACAGCGCCGGGGGCGACCTTTGTTACACTGGAAAAGCAGGGGCAGCTGCGGGGCTGCATTGGATCGTTACAGGCGCATCAGCCCCTGGTTCAGGACCTGGCCCAGAATGCCTATCGCGCCGGGTTTAAGGACCCCCGTTTCCCCCCAGTGACAGCACAGGAATTGCCTGAGATCACACCCTCAATTTCCATCCTCAGTCCCCCGGAACAGATGATGTTCCGGGATGAACAAGACCTGTTGGCGCAGCTTGTGCCCGGAACGGATGGACTGATCCTTCAGGATGGCAACAGACGGTCCACCTTCCTGCCCCAGGTATGGGAGCAACTGCCTGATCCCAAACAGTTTCTGGGTCATCTGAAGCGCAAGGCAGGCCTGGCCGAAAATCACTGGTCCCCCACCCTGACCGCCCAGCGCTATCGCGTGGTGAAGGTAGAATGACAGCCGGGTTGCGTGATTGACCAAACCGGCACTAGCCCTATGATCTGTCGTGAAAATTGACCTTTTGGGGAGAGCCTGCGTAATGGCGAAATTTGGTATTGGACAGCCGATCCGACGGACAGAAGACCTGCAACTATTGTCCGGTCACGGGCAATATACGGCCGATGTAAATTGGGACAATCAGGCCTATGCGGTCGCCGTGCGCTCTCCCTATGCCCATGCCAATATTCTTACCATCGATATCGATGATGCGAAGAACGCGCCAGGCGTTCTGGATATCTTTACGGGCGACGACATGCTGGCCGATGGCATTGGCGCGATGCCAGCCAATATCGTCGTGACCCAGACCGATGGATCGAAAATGATCCACCCACCGCGCTATGCCCTGGCAACGGGGAAAGTCCGCCATGTCGGCGATCCGGTCGCCTTCGTTATTGCGGAAACGCTGGACCAGGCCCGCGATGCAGCGGAACTGGTCATGGTGGATTACGACGACCTGCCATCGGTGACCGACACGGACAAGGCCGATGCCCCCGATGCGCCCCTGGTTTATGACGAGGCCCCGAACAATCGATCCTTCACCTGGGATTTTGGCGATGAAGCCGCTGTTCAGGCCGGGCTTAAAGATGCCGCCCATACGGTCACGCTGAAACTGATCAACAACCGCATCATCGTCAATTCTATGGAGCCCCGCGCTGCGCTGGGCAAGTATGAGGGCGATGCAGAAACGGGTCGCTACAGCCTGCACACCCCGACCCAGGGCGTGCATTCGGTCCAGCGGCAACTGGCCGATGACATATTTCATGTCGACAAATCCCGCATGCGAATCCTGACCGGCAATGTCGGCGGTGGATTCGGGATGAAGATCTTCCTGTATCCCGAACAACTGTGCGTGCTGTATGGCGCAAAACGCATCGGGCGGCCGATAAAATGGGTCGCAGAGCGCTCCTATGACGGTTTTACCACCGACAAGATGGGCCGCGATCATGTCAGCGAAATCACGCTGGGGCTGGATGAGGATCTGAAGATCAGCGGTCTGGATATCACCCTGAAGGCTGCAATGGGTGCCTATATTTCCGGCTTCCAGGCCTTCATCCCCACGATGGCGAGCGCCAAGATGTATTCGGGTGTCTATGCCATCCCCGCCATCCACCTGCGGGTCCATGGCCTGTTTACCAATACAACGCCGGTGGATGCCTATCGCGGGGCCGGACGGCCGGAGGCTGCTTACCTGCTGGAGCGCCTGATGGATAAGGCCGCGCTGGATCTGGGCGTTGACCCGGTGGACCTGCGCAAGCGCAACTATATTCCCACCAGCGCGATGCCCTATACGACGCCTGTGGGGCCGGTCTATGATTCCGGTGACTTTGCGCGCCTGACTGATATCGCCCTGCAGCGGGCGGATCGTTCAGGTTTCGAGGCGCGCCGCCAGGCATCCGCATCACGCGGCAAACTGCGCGGCATGGGCATGTCCTATTACATCGAATGCTGTGGTGCCGGTCCTGGGGAACAGGCCGATATCCGCGTCGCAGAAGATGGGGCGGTCACCCTGTATATCGGCACCCAGGACAATGGCCAGGGGCATCAGACCGCGTATAAACAGATTATCTCCAACCGGTTGGAGATCGACCTGGATCGTATCACAGTCATTCAGGGCGACACGGATGTGGTGGAACGCGGCGGCGGAACGGGCGGATCCCGTTCCATCCCCGAAGGCGGCGTTGCCGTGCGCGATGCCACAGAAGGTGTCGTTGAAAAAGGAAAACAGATCGCCAGCGTGCTGCTGGAAACAGCCGCCGCCGATATAGAGTATGTCGATGGAAAATTCACTGTTGTCGGCACCGACCGCACGGTCAGTTTCGAAGACGTCGCACGGGCCGCCCATGATCCGACAATCATACCGGACGGCGTTGATCCCGGCCTGGATGTGAAGGCCCGCCACAAGGCAGAAGCCCAGACCTATCCCAATGGCTGTCATGTCTGTGAACTGGAAATCGACCCGGAAACCGGGACATTGGAAATCCTGAAGTATGTCGTCGTCGATGATTTTGGCACTGTCGTGAATCCAATGATGCTGGCCGGTCAGGTCCATGGCGGCATTGGTCAGGGCTTGGGCCAATCGCTGATGGAAGAAACCATCTATGATCCGGAAACCGGGCAATTGCTCAGCGGTTCCTATATGGATTACTGCATGCCCCGGGCGGACAACATCCCCAATATTGATTTCACCTATGTCGATGACATTCCCTGTGCCACCAATCCGTTGGGCATCAAGGGCGCGGGGGAAGCCGGTGCCATCGGGGCACCGCCTGCATCGATCAATGCCATTGTGGATGCACTGAAACATCTGGGCATTCACCATATCGACATGCCAGCAACCCAATCCCGGATCTGGCAGACATTACAGGCCGCCAGCACGGCTGATGCGGCGGAATAGGGGCTCATGACATCCGCACTGAAATACGATCCCGAAGACCTGCTGCAAGGTATCAAGAAAGCGGCTTTTGTCGCGGGTGCCAAGATTTTGGCGGTTTATGCCACAGATTTTGACGCGGATGTGAAGGCCGATCAGTCCCCCGTGACGGAGGCAGATACCGCTGCTGAGGCGATCATCCTGCCGCTGTTGAAGTCACTGACACCAGATATTCCGGTTGTGGCGGAAGAAGCCGCAGCCGCCGGGAACATTCCAGACGTCGGTGACGGTCCCTTCTGGCTGGTCGACCCCCTGGATGGCACCAAGGAATTCCTGAAGCGCAATGGTGAATTCACCGTCAACATCGCGCTGATCGTGAACCACCAGCCACTCTTGGGCGTCGTGCTTCTGCCTGCCAAGAATTGCCTGTATAGCGGTATTGTGGGCACAGGGGCCTGGCGGCAGGACGGTGACGGACCAGTCGTCAATATCACCGTGCGAACGCCACCTGTTGATGGATTAACCGTGATCGGCAGCCGCAGTCATGGTGATGCCGATGAAATGGCCACTTTCCTGAAAGGCCATGCGATTGTTGAAGTGATTTCCGCAGGCAGTTCCCTGAAATTCTGTCTGGTGGCGGACGGGTCGGCAGATGTCTATCCCCGTCTGGGCCGCACCATGGAATGGGATGTCGCCGCCGGTCACGCAGTTTTGGCTGCCGCAGGGGGGCGCGTGACATTTACCGACGGCACCCCGTTCACCTATGCCAAGAACAAGATCTTCGAAAATCCCCATTTTGTTGCCTGGGGCGGGGTATAGGGATGCGGGTTTATCTGGCTGGTCCCGATGTCTTCCACCCGGACGCTGTGACTCTGGGCCAGCGCAAGAAAGAGATATGCACCCAGTTTGGGCTGGTGGGAGTCTTTCCATTGGATAACGACCTGGATTTACAACGCCTTAGCCCCCACGCCCAAGGGATGGCTATTTTCCACGCCAATACTATGCTGATGGATGAATGCGACGTAGCCATCGCCAATATGACGCCCTTTCGCGGGCCGTCCTGTGACCCTGGCACCGCCTATGAAATCGGCTATATGCGGGGATTGGGGAAGCCTGTTCTGGCCTATTCAAACATATCCCAATCCTTTACCGACCGCAGTTCTGGTCTGGATTCCCTGATAATCGAAAAATTCGATATGGTGGATAATCTAATGCTGGACGGGGCCGTGGTTGCCAGTGGTTTCGATATCATAACCACAGACGCACAGGATCCTTTTACCGACCTGGCCGCCTTTACGGAATGCGTCAAACGATTGGCACAGCCAAAAGCGTAATCTGCTCTAATCCCGGAAGGATGGATCTTTGCGATCCAACATGCGCAGATAGGCCGCCCATTCCGGCGTGTCGCTTTGTGTGGTTTTATCAGCCTCTGGTTCCCAATCGCGCCCGTTTGGCTCCCATTGTTTGGCGGTATGTTCACACACTTCGGGGCTGGGCATCTTGATCGGACGTCCCGTTGCCAGCACATCCAACTGAACGCGACAGGCCTGCTCAAAATAATACAGCCGCGAAAATGCGTGGCTGACCGTTTCGCCCAGTGTCAGTATCCCATGGTTATACAGCACCATGGCCCACTTATCGCCCAGATCGGCAACCAGACGTTCCCGCTCTGACAGGTCCAGCGCGATGCCTTCATAGTCGTGATAGGCCAGCCGGTTGTAGAATTGAAACCCGCCCTGGGTCATCGGCATAAAGCCTTCTTCCAGGCACGACACCGCCGTGCTGGCATCGCTGTGGGTGTGCAGGACACATATCGCATCATGGCGCACGGCATGGACCGCGCTGTGAATGGTATATCCCGCCGCATTGATGCCATAGCTGGACCCATCCACCACATTGCCGTCCAGATCGATTTTCACCAGATTGGACGCGCATACCTCGCTATAGGCCAGGCCATAGGGATTGATCAGAAAATGCTTCGGCTCACCCGGCACGCGGGCGGTGATGTGATTATAGATCTGGTCGATCCAGCCATGGGCATCAACCAATCGATAGCATGCCGCCAGATCAACCCGCATCGCCCATTCCGCATCTGAACACTCCAGGCTGCGGCGAACCGGCAATTTCGTCGTGATGGCGGTCATGACCTGATCCTTTTCAAATAGATTACTCCGCCGCGCGGGTCAGCGCGTACAACCCATCATCATCGCCCAATTCCAAGGGCGTATGATCCTGATTGTTGTGATACCACGCACGACCATTCCCGCCGGTCGGTGCATTGCTGACGGCGTTATAGTTGAAATACATGATCGACCGCGGCCAGGGACTGACATTATTCGAAGACCCATGCACCAGATTGCAATGAATAAAAGCAACCGTCCCCGCAGGTCCCATCAAGGGGACGATCCCATTACGGTTTGCAAAATCTGAAACAACCGGCGGGTCAATTTGCATGACCGTGTAACCGGTCGCGTCTTCGCGCGTTACCGTATTGACGATGCCATGATGCTGCGACCCCGGCAGCACCAGCAAAGGGCCGTTCACCGCCGTGGAATCATCCAGGAATATTGCTGTCATCACACAGTGGGGTTCCGGCATGCCATCTTCGCGATGCCAGGTCCCGAAATCCTGATGCCAGTTCCACGCCCCGCCAGAAAAGCCTTCCTTTGGATTCAGGCGGCTTTGGTGGATATAGGCACCCTCTCTGAGCAATTGGCGTACAGGGTTCAGCAACCGCGGCAGCGTACTCAGGCGCTTAAACGGTTCGCAAACCTCATGCCCGCCATAGGCCAGGCGAATGCCATTGGTGTCTTTTTCCCGAACAATTTCAGGGCCGGGCCGGGCGCAAAGCACCGGTGCCGTCGCCTTCAAAAGCTGTGCTTCCTCTTGATCCAGCAGTCCTGGAAAAAGAAGATAGCCGGAGCGATCATATTCTTCGATTTGTGAGTCTGATAAGTGCATGAAAAAACCTTAGCGCCTGTTTTGCCGGTCGCCAAGTCAGGATTTACGCTTTTCTGCATCGGTGGACTGCGGCATTGTTTGTTATGTCAATTCTATGAAGGCGAGTTCGCTTTGTGACCCTATCCATACGCTCGGTCCTGCTTTTTGGATTCTGCGGTCTGCTGGCGCTGTCCATTTCGGCCGTTGCGATAGCAGGGCTGGTTGGAGCATTAAGCAACACCCTGACCCTGATGGCGCGGGAAGCCACCCAAATGGTGGAAGAAGCCGACCGTCGCCTAACGGCGGAATTGGCCCCAATTGAAAGCCAGGCCCGATTCATTTCTGACAGATTTGAAGATGGTCGATTGAGCTTTGACGAGCCCGATCGCCTGACGATCACGCTGGATGCCTCCATGGCTGCCATTCCTGATTTGGCCGGTCTGCTGCTGATCGACAAGAACGGCACGGGCTATCGCTTGTTGGGGGCCCGTCGAAATGATGATGACGCCCCTCTGAAAATTGGGAATTACATGCAGATTCCGGGTATCGCCGAAGCCTTGGCTCTGGCGAAAGACACGACAGAATCGGTCTGGCGACGGCCGGTCTGGGTATCGGAAATACAACAGACAGCCATCAACCTGCACACCCCCCTGTTTCGGGAGGGGCAATTCATCGGCGTGCTGATTCAGGGAAAGGCCGTTGCGGACCTGTCGATACAATTGCGACGCCTTCAGGATTTCGCGGGAAAGGTCCCTTTCCTGTTGTATGGGGATGACAGTGTTCTGGCCCATCCAGGACTGGCGGAATTGAGTTCCAATGCCTCCGAAGCAGACCCGCTGCCATCGCTGAACACCTTTCAGGACGGTGTTTTGGCCTCCTTCCCCGCATTAAAAGGCGTGATTTTTTCGGTCCTCTCAAAAGATAAATCGATCAAAATGGGACGCAGCACATTCGCGGGACAGGATTACTTTTTTGCCTACCGAACCCTTCAGGTTTCTGCAGCGGACAAGCCGATCACGGTCGGATTGTATGTCGATGAATCACGCTACCAGACCGAACGGGATCGACTGCGCGAAATCTTGATCGTCGGTGGCGGCGTCATGATACTTTCTATTATGGCGGCCCTCTGGATGGCCCGGGCCACGGTCCGCCCGATACAGGCTTTGGCTAAGGCCTCCCTGCATGTTGCGACGGGTGACTTGGACGCCGTTGACCCCCTGCCCCGCAGCCGAATGCGCGAATTGGACGAAGCCGGTATCGCCTTCACCCACATGGTGCAGGGATTGAAAGAGCGCGCAAGAATCATGGACCTGTTTGGTCGTGTTGTCCCCACGGCAGTGGCGGAGCGTATGCTGAGATCCCCAAAAGAACTCGCACCCCAGAAGGTTGAGGCAACGGTGCTGTTCTGTGACCTGGTTGGCTTCACCGCCTTGTGTGAAGGATTGGGGGCCGACCATCTGGTGCAGGTTTTAAATGCCTATTTCACGGATATGGTCGACATTATCCAGGACCAGGGTGGCATTGTTACGCAATTCCAGGGGGACGCCATTCTTGCCGTCTTCAATGTGCCATTGGGGGACCACGCGCATCCCGCCAAAGCCTTCGCGGCTGCGCGCGCCATGCAGGTGCATCTGGAAAGCCATTCCTATCTTACCCAACCGCTGTCCATTCGTATTGGTATCGCCACAGGACCTGTGATTGCAGCGAATGTAGGCGCAGCATCCAGAATGAACTATACCGTTCATGGAGATACGGTAAACTTAGCCGCCCGATTGGAAAATTTGAACAAGACCTATGGCACAAAGATCATCCTGTCGGCAGAAACAGCGGAACGGTCTGGCGCACAAGATATTAAGTCCCTGGGATTGGTTGAAATTCGGGGACGGACTCAGCCGACGGAAGTTTTCGCATGGGAAGGATCATCGGGTTAATGAAAGAACTGCTGCGATCCAATGACATGGTGCAACTGTCCTTTATCGAGGTTCTGTTGCGGGACTCCGGTATCGAATGCGTTGTGTTCGACAGTCATACCAGCATTCTGGAAGGATCTTTGGGCGTCCTGCCCCGTCGCGTGATGGTGCTGGATGAAGATTTGGACGCGGCGCGTCGATTGCTGCGCGATGCGGGTCAGGATATTCCATGACCGATATATTGAGCGAAACCGTCGCTGACCGCTTTCTGGATGGTCGACTGATCCTGCAGCAACCGCGACAGGGATATCGCGCGGCGATGGATCCTGTGCTGTTGGCCGCGGCGGTGCCCGATTGTGACGATGGAAAAGTGCTGGATTTGGGATGTGGCGTCGGGACAGCCTTGTTTTGCTTTGGCAAACGCATGGCGGGGCCGGCCTTGTATGGGTTGGAATTGGATGCCATCGCCGCCGATATGGCCCGCCAGAATGCGTGTGAGAATAATTTAGCGGACAGAACCACCATCGTGACGGGCGACCTGTTATCCATGCCCAAGGCGCTGGAACCCAACAGTTTCGATCAGGTCTTTGCCAATCCGCCCTATCTGGAACCCCAAACTGGGGAGACATCGCCCATCGCAGACCGGGCACGGTCCAATGTTGAGGGGGCCGCCCGCCTGAAGGATTGGATCACGGTCATGTTGCGCATGACGCGACCACGCGGCGGATTGACGCTGATCCATCGGGCGGATCGATTGGATGATATCCTGGCCTTATTGTATCAAAAGGCGGGGGAGATTGCGGTCCTGCCCCTATGGCCGCGCGCGGGGGAACCGGCCAAGCGCGTCATCGTGCGGGCCCGCAAGGGGGTGCGTGGGGGTACTACGCTGCTGCCGGGATTGGCCTTGCATGGCCCGGCGGATGATCCCGATGGACGCTATACACCGCAAGCCCTGGCAATATTGCGCGATGGGAAGAGGCTATAGCGCATCATGCGCAGCATGAGCGCGATAAAATAAACCGCATCATGCGAAGCATGAGCGCGATAAAATAAACCGCATCATGCGAAGCATGAGCGCGAATAAGTAAACCGCATCATGCGAAGCATGAGCGCGAAGTGGAAACCGCATCATGCGCAGCATGAGCGCGAGAAAATAAACCGCATCATGCGAAGCATGAGCGCGGATTTTATGCTTTAATCCAGCACCCGGCCTGCCACGGCATCCAGCTTTGCCAGCATGGCAGGGTCCCTTGCTTCTGGCGAGGTGATCAAGGCAAAGTCCAGGGCGCGGTCGCTGCCGCAATCCGGTTCTTTGGGCCAGGCATTCAGATTTTCCGCAACATAGCGAACCAGGGCGCACCCATGATCGGCATTGGCCAACAGGGTCTTGATGACCATGGCAACATCAACATGGTCATGATCCGGGTGCCAGCAATCGTAATCTGTGACCATGGCGATCGTCGCATAGCGCATTTCTGCTTCCCGCACCAATTTCGCTTCTGGCATATTGGTCATGCCAATCACGGAACAGCCCCAACTGCGATACAGCATGGATTCCGCCTGGGTCGAAAATTGCGGACCTTCCATGACCAGATAGGTGCCGCCGCGGCTATGGGGAACCTGCAAGGCCTGCAATCCAGCCTGGGCAATATCCCCTAACCAGGAAGACACCGGCTGCGCAACAGAGACATGCGCAACGCATCCAGGACCAAAGAAGCTCTTTTCACGCGCAAAGGTGCGGTCGATGAATTGATCGACAATCACGAAATGACCGGGCGGCAATTCTTCTTTCAACGAGCCACAGGCAGAAACGGACAGAATATCGGTACAGCCCAAGCGCTTCATGACATCGATATTGGCGCGGTAGTTTATTGACGATGGTGATTGGACATGCCCCCGACCATGGCGGGGCAGAAAGCGGATTTTCGTGCCAGCCAGCGTGCCACACAAGACCGCATCCGACGGCGCGCCCCAGGGGCTTTCAACCGTCACCCATTCGGCATCTTCCAGGCCTTCAATAGCATAAAGGCCACTGCCGCCAAATACCCCCAGTACCCGGTCTGCCATCGCCATCGTCTCCTTTACGTCAGGCCCGCCGCCATCTTGGCAGAGCCAAGCGCATTGCGAAACATATCCTCCGTCAGACGGCCGGTATTGGTGTTATAGCGGGAGCAATGATAGCTGTTCACCAGCGCCAGGGAGCGACCCTGCAGATCCGGCAGTCTGTGTGTGGCATCGTGCGAGAATTTCGCTGTAGAGACCTTATGTCCCATAGACCGCAAGGCGGCATCATGGGCAATTTTACCCAGGCTGAAAATGACCTTCAGGTTCGGCATGGCCGCGATTTCGCGATCCAGAAAGGGACGACAGGCCGTCATTTCCTGACCAATGGGCTTGTTCTGGGGGGGGACGCACCGAACCGCATTGGCGATTCGACATTCAATCAGGGTCAGCCCGTCATCAGGGCGTCGGTCATAGTTGCCCTGTGCCAGTCCCAGATCCACCAGAACCTTGTATAAAAGATCGCCTGCCCAGTCCCCGGTGAAAGGACGCCCAGTGCGATTCGCCCCCTGCATTCCAGGTGCCAGACCCAAAATCAGAATGGACGCATTCAAAGATCCGAAACTGGGGACAGGTGCATTCCACCACTGGGGCTGCGCAGCCCTTGTTTCTGTGCGAAACGCAACCAAACGCGGACAAAGGGGGCAATCGCGACCGGGATTTTCAAAGGCGGTCCCGGTCACATCCGAACCGCCAGGAGTCATCGATTGCCGTTTCGGTCTGTGCGTTCAACAATCGCCTCGACGCCGGCATAATCGTCTTCTTCGTCATCATCCTCATCATCGCCGACCAAATCATCGTCATAGTCGTCATCATCGTAATCGCCGTCGAAATCAGCGCTGGGACCCCGCACTGGACGGGCCGGAGGCGCAGCATCCGGGGCCGCAGCGGGGCGTTGCGGCTCATGAAAATTACGGGCGATGTCGCGGGCAATGTCATTCAATTCGACAAAATTGTCGGCCTGGCGGCGCAATTCATCGGCAATCATCGGCGGATTAGACTTAATCGTGCTGACAACCGTCACACGCACGCCGCGTCGCTGTACGGCATCAACCAGACTGCGGAAATCACCATCACCAGAAAACAGGATCACATGGTCCAGATGTTGGGTCATATCCAACATATCAATGGCCAGTTCCATATCCATATTGCCCTTGATCCGCTGACGCCCCTGCGCATCGGTATAAGACTTCGCCGGTTTGGTAACCATCGTGTAGCCGTTATAATCCAGCCAATCCACCAGCGGGCGGATCGGGGAATAATCCTGGTCCTCAAACAGCGCGGTATAATAGAAGGCGCGCATCAACCGGCCTTCGGTCTTAAACTTTAACAACAATTTCTTGTAATCAATGTCAAAACCCAATGCTTTCGCAGCAGAGTAAAGATTAGCGCCATCAATGAAGATTGCAAATTTTTCTTCTTTATATATACCAAGTTGCATGGCCTTGAGCCTCCAAAAAAATATGGGTTATCAAATATGGGGCGTTGAGAGGGGCGCTGCTTATAAATGAGCCCAAAACTCTCTGTCGTTCCAAAATGTTCTTAGTACGTAGCCGCGTGCAGGACCGCTTTCAAGCGCTATCTAACGGATTTCCGTCCATGTTAACGATAATTTTGCAAGCGTGTACCTGAAATGCTTTGCGCCATCCCCCTGCTTCAGGGCTTGAACTTTTGGGATGGGACGGGTATGTACAGCCCGAATGCGGTGCAGGCTTTGGTTTGCGCCGCTGTTATTCTTGCATTCGGTTAGGCGTTCGACCACCACGGATCGGTGATCGGCCACCAAAGACCACCGAAATGTCCCCTCTTACCGACGAGGATATAAGAGCCCATGGCCCGCGTTACCGTTGAAGATTGCGTCGAAAAAGTTCCGAACCGGTTTGAACTGGTTATGGTTGCCTCTCAGCGCAGCCGCGACATCGCAAATGGCGCGGCAATTGAAGTTGATCGCGACAACGACAAAAACCCTGTCGTTTCCTTGCGCGAAATCGCCGATGACAAAGTGAATGTCAGCGAATTGCAGGACGAATTGGTCCGGGGCATGCAGCGCTTTATCGATTCTGACGAGCCGGAAGAAGATGACGATGTTCAAATCTTTGAACAGTCCATGATCGGCGCCGCAGAAATGCCCGCCATGCCGGATCCAGGCCCGATTCCAATGGCCCCGGATGATGACGATGATGAGCCGCTGAACACGCCAAAGTTTGAAGACATCGACGCCGACGATTGATGGACGGCACATCGCCTGCCTGTGCATTTGCGGGGGCGATGTCAATACGAATACCTAACAAGGCCCGGTGCAAATGCATCGGGCCTTGTTTATTGCAATAAAGCCACGAAATCTCTTTCAACATTGGGTGGTTTACGAAACTGTAGTCACTATACTTATCTTGCAAGTTCTGTAGGACGTCCCCCGCGCCATGATGCGTCAATACGAGTTGGTCGAACGTGTAAAAGCCTATGAGCCCGGTGCGGATGAAGACGCACTGAACCGCGCCTATGTCTTTACCGTGAAGGCCCATGGGAACCAAAAGCGCGCCAGTGGCGACCCCTATTTTTCCCATCCGGTAGAGGTTGCGGGCTTGTTAAGTGACAAGCGGCTGGATTGCGCCTCCATCATCACCGGTTTGTTGCACGACACCGTTGAAGATACCGATGTCACCGTCAAAGACATCAGCGCCACCTTTGGCGAAGAAGTGGCCGCCCTGGTCGATGGCGTGACCAAGCTGTCGCAATTGGAACTGCAATCTGATCGTACCAAACAGGCAGAAAATTTCCGCAAACTGGTATTGGCCATGTCCCAGGACATCCGTGTCCTGATCGTCAAACTGGCGGACCGCCTGCACAATATGCGCACGCTGCATTTCATCAAGGCCCCGGAAAAGCGTCGCCGGATCGCCCGGGAAACCATGGATATCTATGTTCCCCTGACGGAGCGCATCGGGATCCGCGATTGGCAGGAAGAACTTGAAGATATTGCCTTCCAAGAGCTGAACCCGGATGCCAGGGCCTCTATTGTCGCGCGCTTGGAGTTTCTGCAAGAAGCAGGCGGTGATGTCATCAAACGGGTCCAGGCCGCCCTGGAAAAGGACCTGGAGAAAGCCGCGATCACATCAGAAGTCGGTGGACGTCAAAAGCGACCCTATTCCATTTGGCGCAAAATGCAGCGCCAGAATATTGGCTTTGAGCAGTTATCGGACATCATGGCGTTTCGGGTCGTCGTCGATTCCGTTGAAGATTGCTATAAGGCGCTGGGCACACTGCACGGCAAATATTCAATGGTGCCAGGCCGGTTCAAGGACTATATCTCCCTGCCCAAGCCCAACGGCTATCGCTCCATCCATACCGGCGTTATCGGGCCGGAAAACCGCCGCATTGAGATCCAGATTCGCACCCAGGATATGCACGACATTGCCGAATTGGGGGTGGCTGCTCACTGGCGCTATAAGGAAACCGGATCCCAACGGCTGTCCGATGAGGAATTGGGACTGACGGAGGGTAAACAGTATCGCTGGCTGCGCGAATTGCTGGAAATCCTGGACAATGCTTCCAGCCCGGAAGATTTCCTGGAACACACAAAGATGGAGATGTTTGCCGATCAGGTGTTCATCTTCACCCCCAAAGGGGACCTGCACGCAATGCCACGCGGATCGACACCGGTCGATTTCGCCTATGCTGTGCATACGGATGTCGGCAATCGTTGCACGGCCGCGCGCGTCAATGGACGGTTGGTGCCGCTGCGGACGCAACTGCGCAATGGTGATCAGGTCGAAATCGTCACCTCTAAGGCCCAAACCCCCTCGCCCGCCTGGGAAACCTTTGTCGTCACCGGCAAGGCCAGGGCCTGCATTCGCCGCTTCGTGCGCTCCGTCCAGCGGGAACAATATGTGCGCCTGGGCAAGGAAATCTTGGAGCGTACCTTCAAAGCCGCTGCCTATGACGCCACCGAAAAGGCGCTGAAAGGAATCGCCGCGCGCTTTGAGTTAGAAACAGCGGAAGATATTCTAGCTGCGGTCGGGGAAGGCCGCCTGACGGCACGCGAAGTCCTGTTCGCCGCCTATCCAGGCGCGAAGGAAAAAGAGAAGGAAAAGGGCGGCCCCCCCAAGCGTCGCGTTTCCGTTGGACAGATTGATCCAACGGCGGGTGGGGCCATTCCCATTCGCGGCCTGATCCCGCATATGGCCATACATTTTGCGAAATGCTGCCATCCCTTGCCGGGGGATCGCATAATTGGCATCGTCACAACTGGAAAAGGCGTGACGATTCACAATATTGATTGTGCGACCCTGGAAAACTTTTCCGACATGCCGGAACGGTGGTTGGATGTGTCCTGGGATGCCGATGCCGTGGATGGCACCGCATTTACAGGGCGGATTCGCGCCGTCCTGATAAATGAGCCCGGTGCCCTGGCAGAGTTTACGGGCGTTATTGGACGAGACGGCGGCAATATTTCAAATCTTAAATTTACCAGCCGAAGTGAGGATTTCTTTGAAATGCTGATTGATATTGAAGTGACCGATGCAAAGCAGCTGAACAATGTTCTGGCCGCCCTGCGCGCGTCAAAATACGTCAATTCAGTAGAGCGGGCATAGCACATCCATGCTTTTTCGCCGCAGCATTCCAACGACCCGTGCCGATCGTATCCTAAGGTTTCTTTGGCCAACGATGAGCCTGAGCCGCATCGGCAGCTATTACAAACGCCGGGTCGCGCGCCTGCCGGGCACGCCGCACAGCATTGCCGCTGGTTTTGCATCCGGTGCCGCGGTCAGCTTCACCCCCTTTATGGGATTCCATTTTGTTCTGGGGGCGGTACTGGCCTATTTAATTCGGGGCAATATGGTCGCTTCCGCATTGGGGACGCTGGTCGGCAATCCCTGGACATTTCCCTTCATCTGGATTGCGACCTATGAGCTGGGCAGCAACGTCCTGTATAATGCGAGCGATGGCGTTCCAAAGGATACACTGTCATTCAGCTATCTGATTGATAATATTGGGGATGTCCTGATTCCTATGATCCTGGGCGGGGCAATTCTTTCTATCATTATCTTTCCGCTGGTCTATTTTCCCCTGCGCCTGATGATACAGCGCTTTCGCGACAGCCGCTTTGCAAAGCGGCAACGGCGCGCAAAATTGCAACGGCAGAAAGCAGCGGAGGAACAGGCATGATCATCGGCACAGGCACGGATTTATGCCAGATCTCCCGCATCGCCGCCTCTTTGGAGCGATTTGGGGATCGATTTACCAATCGCTGTTTTACGGCGTTGGAACAATCCCGTGCTGATCGGCGTCCAAACAAGCGCGCAGATCGCTATGCGCAGATGTTTGCGGCCAAGGAAGCCTGCTCCAAAGCCTTGGGAACCGGCTTTCGCAAAGGGGTTTTCTGGCGCGATATGGAAGTTGTTTCCCTGCCCAGCGGCAAGCCGACCTTGGTGCTGCATGGCGGTGCAAAGCGACGGGCCGAAAGTCTTATGCCACCCGGCACGGTGCCACTGGTCGATGTTTCCCTGACGGATGAGGCCGGGCTGGCCCATGCCATGGTTATCCTGTCGGCCCTGCCCGCAGAACAACTGAGCCTGGCGAAAAGCCTGCGTGAGGCATAACCCCGCAGAAGCGCCATAGCGGCCCCCTGGGCTTGACACCAACCATGGCGGAGGGCCATATCCCGCCATTCTTCCGCAGCACAGACAAGGCGCGCACCAATGAAATCAGATGTCACAGAAAAAGGCAGCTTTAAGGACCGCATCGCGCCTTATTGGGAAACGGTAAAGACCCTGTTCTGGGCGGCCGTTATTGCCATTGGGTGCCGGGTCTTTGCGTATGAACCTTTCAACATCCCCTCAGGCTCCATGCTGCCAACCTTGAAGATTGGTGATTACCTGTTCGTATCGAAATTTTCATATGGGTATGGAATGTATTCCTTCCCGTTCAGCCCGGTTGCTTTTTCGGGCCGCATTCTGGAAGACGCCCCTGAGCGCGGTGATGTCGCCGTTTTCCGCAAACCCACCGAAACCGAAATCGACTATATCAAACGCATTGTCGGACTGCCGGGGGATACCATTCAGGTGATCAATGGGGTGCTGCATATCAATGGCGAAGCGGTAAACCGCCGCCAGATTGAAGACTATGTTCCAGAAAATGAAGAGCGGATGAGAGACCGCGTGCCCCATTATCTGGAAACGCTGCCCAATGGCGTGGAGCATGAAATTATTGAGGATATGGGCGATCGGGGGCGACTGGACAATACGCCGGAATATGTCGTGCCCCCTGGCCATTATTTCGCCATGGGCGATAACCGCGATCATTCGCAAGACAGCCGTGTCCTCAGCCAGGTTGGTTTCATTCCGATTGAAAATTTCATCGGGAAGGCGACGATCATATTCTTCTCCTGGGGTGAGTCCGGCCCCCGCTTCGACCGGTTTTTCGATGTCATCAAGTGACGCCGATTTCAAAGCCCTGGAACAGCGCCTGGGCCATGTTTTCAGCAACAAGCGGCTGCTGGATCGCGCGCTGACCCATCGCAGCGCCGGGGCGCTGGCAGAAGGCAGTTACGAACGCCTGGAATTCCTGGGGGATCGGGTCCTGGGACTGGTCGTCGCCGATATGTTGTTGCAGCGGTTTCCAAAGGATCCGGAAGGACATCTGTCCCGACGCTTCAATGCGCTGGTGCGCCGGGAAACCCTGGCTGATGTAGCGCGGGATTTACGCCTGGGGGGGGAAATCCGCTTTGGGCAATATGAAGAAGCTGATGGGGCGGACAATCCTGCCATACTGTCCGATGTCTGCGAGGCATTGATTGCCGCCATGTATCGCGATGCGGGGCTGGAAGCGGCGCGCACCTTTATTCTGCGCAATTGGGAAAAACGGTTGGAAGCCGACCCCACCCCGCCGCGCGATGGAAAATCCGCGCTGCAGGAATGGACCATGGCGCGTGGGCTTGGTTTGCCGCATTATGAAGAAGTCTCGCGCAGCGGACCGGATCATGCCCCGATCTTTACCATGCGGGTGACGATCCCCAAACATGGATCGGCCCAGGCAGAAGGTCGGATCAAACGGCATGCGGAACAATCTGCTGCCGAACAATTATTGGAAAGTCTTAAGAATGACGGATGACGTCACCCAATCACCGGAAGATCACGACAGTCCTGTCGATATGACAGAAACCCGCGCTGGCTTTGTCGCCATTATCGGGGCCCCTAATGCGGGGAAATCAACCCTGGTCAATGAACTGGTCGGGGCCAAGGTTTCCATCGTCACCCATAAGGTGCAGACAACCCGCACCCGCATTCTGGGCATCGCCCTGCGCGGCGCGGCACAGGTCGCCTTTGTCGATACGCCGGGTATCTTCAAGCCCAAGGGTCGCCTGGATCGCGCCATGGTGTCCGCCGCCTGGCAAGGGTCCCAGGATTCTGATGCGACGGTCCTGCTTATCGACAGTGTGATTGGCATGAATGACGAAGTGGAAGCGATCTTGAAAGGCCTGGAACAGGCGGGCCGCAAGGCCATTCTGGCGCTGAACAAAATTGATCTGGTAAAGCGTGACAGCCTGCTGATGCTGGCGGATCGCCTGAACAAGACCGGACAATTTACTCAGATTTTCATGATATCCGCGACAAAATCCGATGGCACGGAAGACCTGATCAACCATGTTGCGGGCATGATGCCCAAGGGGCCATGGCTGTTCCCCGAAGATCAGTTATCGGATATGCCGCAGATGCTGTTGGCCGCAGAGGTAACGCGCGAAAAGCTGTTTATCAACGTGCACCAGGAATTGCCCTATGCGCTGACCGTGGAAACGGAAAGTTACGACATCAAGAAAGATGGTTCGATCCGCATTCAACAGGTAATCTATGTACAGCGAGAGAGCCAACGATCCATCATTCTGGGCAAGAATGGCAGCAAGGTGCGCACCATTGGCACCGCAGCACGCGAAGAACTGTCCGAGATGTTTGAGACCCCTGTGCATTTGTTTATCTATGTGAAGGTCCGCGACCGGTGGCAGGAAGATCCTGAACGCTATCGCGTCTGGAACCTGGATTTTCAGGCCTGATGACTGCGCCGGCCGTCATACTGATCGACCCGCAACTGGGAGAAAATATCGGCATGTGCGCCAGGGCCATGCTGAATTGCGGCCTGACGGATTTGCGCCTTGTGCGCCCCCGGGATGGGTGGCCCAACCAGAAGGCTCAGGATGCCTCTGCCGGGGCGCAGGACGTTGTTGATCACGCACAGGTGTTTCAGACGACCGAAGAGGCTGTTGCGGACCTGACACGGATCTATGCCACGACCGGGCGTACCCGCGAATTGCTGGAATATGTCCTGACGCCCCGTGCTGCGGCTGAAGACATGCGCACAGCGACCGCCAGCGGCCTGCATCGCCCGGGTGTGCTGTTCGGGGGGGAGCGGTCGGGCCTGACCAATGATGATGTCGCCAAGGCAGATGCGATTATTCGTGTGCCGCTGAACCCTGATTTCCGATCCTTGAACCTGGCCCAGGCGGTTCTATTAATCGGCTATGAATGGTTTACAGCCGGGGATCAGACCCCCCGTGAAACCCGCGATATCCGGGATGCCCGCCCCGCCACCCAGAACGAGGTGGAGATATTTGTTGAGCGACTGGGCAGAGGTCTGGATGAAGGCAGCTTTTTCCGTTCCGTTGAAATGCGCCCAACCGTCATGCGCAACATCCGCCTGATGTTCCAACGCACCCAATTGACCGACCAGGATGTCCGCACCCTGCATGGCATAACAGAATCCCTGCGCCGCGCAGGCCCGGAACGGAAATAGCCATCGCGCGCGTCCGTCTTTTCACGGGTCGAATATTGACGCTAGGATAACCCCCTCACTCAGGAGGATCAGTATGGCAAAGAATGGATACGAGGGTGGGCGGTTGAACCTGCCATTCGTTGGGCATTGTACCTTTGGCAAGCAGCCTGTCTGTCTGGATTGGGATGCGATCGATGCTGATATTGCCGTGTTGGGTGCGCCGTTCGATATGGGAACCCAGTATCGCGCCGGGGCACGTTTCGGACCGCGTGGCATTCGCGAGGCATCGACCCTGTTTTCATTTGGTCATGGCGGCGCATACGACTTTGAAGATGACGTCACCTATCTGCCTGTTGATAAGGTGCGCATGGTCGACATTGGCGATGCCGATATCATCCATACCGACACGATCCAAAGCCATGACAACATAGAATATGGCGTACGCAAGATTTTAAAGGCAGGCGCTTTGCCGGTGGTTCTGGGGGGCGATCATTCTGTCCATATTCCCTGTATTCGGGCCTTCGATGATCAGGAGCCTGTTCATATTATCCATATTGACGCCCATCTGGATTTCGTCGACGAGCGCCATGGCGTGCGCTATGGCCATGGCAATCCCTTGCGCCGCGCGTCTGAAATGAACCATGTGACCGGCTTTACCCAGCTTGGCATTCGCAATGTCTCCTCTTCCAATCGGGGTGATTACGACGCTGCACGGCGGGCGGGCTCCACCATTCTATCGGTCCGTCACTGTCGCGACTTGGGGCGCGATGGGGTTCTGGCAAAGATTCCACAGGGAAAGCGATACTATCTGACAATCGATATCGATGGATTCGATCCTTCCATCGCACCCGGAACGGGAACGCCCAGTCACGGGGGATTCCTGTATTACGAGGTTCTGGAAATTTTACAGGGATTGACGCACATGGGCGATGTCGTAGGGATTGATCTGGTGGAAGTCGCGCCGGATTATGACCACAGCGGATCAACTTCGTTTCTGGCCGCCCAGCTGCTGATGAATGTGCTGGGCTTCATCTTTCATGCCAAAGGGCAGTCCGCTTAGAGCAAATCCGGAGCAAACGGAAGCGTTTGCGACGACGTATTTTCTGAAAAAAGAAATGGTTAGAGTATTATGTGTGAGCTCATGCGAACGCATGATGCTCTAATTTACCTTTACTCTTTCTTCTTGCCCATCGCATCCAGACCCAACAGGCGCAACACCCGCTGGTGATCCCCCCCACCTTCGACCAGTTCGACCAGCAATTCGCCAAAGCTCATATTCCCCCAGGCGACGGCGCGTTTCACAAGATAGGGGACCGGGCTGTGCGGTTCTGCTTTGATCAGGAAGTCCGCCGCCTCCCCAAGTCGTTTATAGGCCTCTGCGCGGCTCTGGATTGGTCCGGCCGATACTTGCCGGGCGGCTGCCTGTGGGGCTTGGGTCATGATATTTCCCTCCTGCGCCAGGCCATCCGTGTCCTGGATTTCAACAGCGTCGTCTGGCATTTCTGGCATATCTTCAGGATCTCCCGGCAGAGTGCCACCCTTGGCTTCCATCCAATTGCGCGCGCGGGTCTCAATATCCTGCAAAACGGTGCGAATGCGTGTCAGAGATGGCGCATCCTTGGGGCAATGTTCCTCCAGGAACAGGTCCAGCCGCTCCAACTCCCCCAGACAGGCCTCGGTCACGGGAACCAGATCGATGTAATAGTCTACCGGCGTTGAATCGACCGCCGCATCGAACTGAACCCGCGTCGCATAGCGTTTCTGTTCCCGTGCCGCTGCTTTTGCATCGCGCTGATGCAGGTTTTCCAGCCGCAGCACATCTTCCCAATCCTTCAGGCGCATGGGGTGAACATCCCCGGATGTCGGCGCGGTCACCGGCACAAGGCGCAGCAGGATTGCAAATTGATCTGACGCCCAGCGCAGCGGCCCAAGGCGATAGTCCAAATCCCCATCTTCATCGATCTTAGGATGAATATCGCGCCAATACTCCTCACACAGGCTGGATGTCAGATCCACGCCCCGCCGGAAGCCCCGCAGTCCCTCAATATGGGTCCAGGCCTCCGTCAGCCACAGGGCCAGATGCAGATCCTTGCTTTTTGTCGCCAGGGCGTCTTCACACAATCTTGCAACGGCAGGCCAATCTGCGCGTTTAACATCTGTTTCCCACACACCCTGTGGCAGATTTGGATCCTCATCCCGCCTAGCATCCCGAACCGCATCAAAAGTCCCCTCATACCGCAGGCTGGCGCCGCAAGGGTCGTCCCCCGCCAGCGGGGCCAGAAGATCTTCCGCAGGCCCATCTTCAACGACAGCAGGCGGCGTGGGCGTGTCTGCCCCGGCACCGTCATCGTTCAAAGCATCCTGTTCTTCCAAGGCAGGCGTTCCAGTCATCGCATCAAGGCTCCAACTGTGGGGCTTCAAAAGGAAAGGGCGTAATCAACAGTGGCACGGGCTGTCCTTCTTTCAGACCGGAAATCTCGACTCGCAAAAATACCGTTGCCGTTTCAATTGCTCCCCCAGCCGTCGGGCGGGTGGGAATATCAATCTTAAGCGTATGCGGGCGGGGGTCGATAAAGTCTGCAAAATCGTCTGATCCAGACCGATGACGCCGCACCAAATCTATCAAGGACCAGACATTAGCATAAGTGATCGTAACCGTCCGCCCCTGAACTTGAATTTGGGGACGCCCAACGGCGGCCGCCGGAATACGGGTTGAGTTTTCCGCCCAGCGCAAGGTCAGAGAAATCGGCTCCCCCAAGGACCATCGCAATGTCTTATTCTCACCCCGCAAGGTGGTTGCATCCGGGCCTACTGCAAATTGCCAATCGATAATCTGATCGCCGCCGACTTCACGATCCCGATTGACCCGGAACGCGACATCCAGATTAAAGGATGGGGAGTCTTCCCGATTGGCTGAAGAAAGCCAGGGGTCGAAGAAGGCACGGATACGATCCATCCGGGTGATGAATTCCAGCGCCTGATCGCGACCAAATCCCAGATCATCCGCCTGTTCCAAGGCCAACCGGGCATTCTGGACATCGCGGTCATAGGCGGCAAAGAATGTGCGCAAATCCCTGGGGCTGACTTCGCGCATGTCGGATTCGAAAGGCGTCAACGTAAAGGGATAACGCCCTGCCAAAGCATCATCAAATGTATCACCAATGGCGGTATAGGCACTTTGCGCCTGCACCCCGGCCAGGGCCAGACACCGGGCGCGGATGCCCCGACTTAACATATTGATGCGTTCGACAAAGAAATCAGCTTGGCGCGCATTGTTGGTCGCGCCGTCAAATGTCTCACTGCAATTGGCAAAGGTGACATCCATCATGGGGCCGGTAATGAATCGTTCCAGGTCTGATACTGTATTGTCGGCCTGCTGCAGATCATATTTGGTCAATTCATCAATGATGCCTGTCCAGCGGGACAACAGCCCTTGTTCCTGATCCGACAGATTGGCATTCAGCGCATTCAGGAAATCCGCAACAGGTTTCACATAGCCATTCGCGATGATGGATATACGCCCCCGCTGTTGCGCCAGGATATCGCGCAAGCCAAAGACATCACGGGCCCGGAAGGCCTGTAAGGCCATATTGGGATCGCCGCGCCACCAGTCAAAATCTCCCCCTTGTGGCACATACAGAGAGCTGGAATTGAACAGGGAATCCGCTGCCTGAATCAAGGCCATGGCGCTGCCGGTGCTGAGATCCAGCAAATCCAGATAATTTTCTTCCAATCCCAGATCGTCATAGACGTCCAATATCTGCCGCAGGGCCGATCCAGCCGTAGTGAAGGTCATGACCGCGCGCCGTAACGCTTCTTCTGATTGCAGGGAGGTACTGGTGCGACCGCGCGGAACAACCATCGCCGCCGCAATCCGGTCATTTACATGGCGTTCCAAACTCTCTCCACCCGCTGTACGCATCAGCGGATGCAACGCCCGGGGAACACGGTCTAACTCTGATGCAACGAATTTATCAAAATCATCGATAAGGGCGATCCCCTCCTCCAGCGCGCCGGCATCCCATTCAACGGCGCTGCCAATCGCAGGGGGGACAGGCATTGCCTGGAACCGCCCATCCCGCATAAAGGGTTGTTGGTACAAACGTTCTAAAACACCATAAAAATCCAAAATTTCAGGGGACAGCCGCAATACGGTCCGGTCGCCATCCCGTGCCAAAATTGGCCCAATGGAGACGGATCGCAGATCTGGTAATTCCTGCTGTAAGCTCTTTAATCCACTTTTATTGGCCGCATCAAATGCCGCCGCCAGATCAGCCCCCAGTATTTGCGAACCACCAACATGTTCCTGCAAATCCGAATAGGCGATGGTGGGATCGAATGCGGGGTCATCGATCCAGCTATATCTTGGATCATCCAACCAGGCGCGGATCGTCTTGATATTATTATAAACGCGATCCAACTCATTGCGTCCTGCGGTTCTGCTGTTGGCCGCATCGTCCAGCAATTGCGCAAGGTCCCGCAACTTAACCATCAGCGCGTTCTGCGAATACAGCGAAACAACAGCCTTATCCATCAATTCGCGATATTTTGCCTGCATATCGCGCTGATACGCGTCCAGGGGAATTGTTCGATAGTTCGCACCGCTTAACGCTTCGGAATAAAACTCTGAATTCTCCAGAAAGCTTTCCGGCAACACGACCTGAAACAGGTAGGATACCAGACGCCGCACATCTTCCAGGTCATTGGTTTCGGTGAGTTGGTTATACCGATTGATCGCTGATTCAAAGTCCCGAACAGATCGAACATAACGCTGTAACAGCTCAAATTCTTCGCTGCGGGTTGTTTCATTATTCAGCAGTGCCACCGTCCCGACCGGCAGATTAGAACGCATTTCCAGGTTGCCGGTTGGCGCGCCCTCTGGTGGCAATCGCCCATTCCCAATCGACTGACCCCGCTCGTCCAGGGCAACCCCCATCGACTGTAAAATAAACATATTGAACGCATTTGTTGTGACCGTGATAACGCGGTTATCCACGTCAGCCAGTATTGAAGACGGCATGAAAATGGAAAAGAAGGATCCAGTCTCCAGCGCTGCCATGCCTTCCAACAAACGCAGGGCGCGTTCCCGGTTAAAGCTGCCCACAGCACTATCAGACGGATTGGCCCGGTTTGCCGCACGAACACTGGCAATATCCTGTCCGACCTGTTCAATGAATGGCGTCACGGTCGCAACATCCCGATGCATACCCCGGTGCAGCATCCACAGCGAAAAAGCTCCAACTACGATCACAGCAATTGACGCCGCTTGCGCCGTTGTCGCGATTTTGTTGCTGTGAATCAGCGTCCGTTTTACCGGGCGCGCCATATTCTTTTCTGGAAAGATCTTGGTTTCGAACAGGTCCTGCAAAAACACCGGATACGCCGCCCGCGCCCTGGGACCGCCATAGACTCCGGACAGGACGGGTACCGGGCGATCAACGACCATATCTTCCATGCCGCTGTCACCGGTGAACCAGATCCCGCGGGGGGAGAAACTTTCGTGATACGTGCTGGGCTTGAACAACTGTCGCAGGTATAGCCGCATCGGCTCCCGCAGTCCTTCAAACGAAGCCGGCAGCTGATAGATATCTTCTGCCGCCGCAGGATCGCCCGTCATGGCAAAGATTTCCATCTGCGCCGACTGCAACCCCTGCCCCACGGTTTCAACCGCCTCGTCGACCCAGCTTTCCCGAAACTCCGTATCGAAACTGTAGGGACTGGCCCAACCAAGCATATCAGCCAGGCTGTGATCCGGCAGTTCTGACACCAAGGCCTGGAACCCCGGCAAACGATCCATTTTTGTGATGATCACATAGACTGGGAAGGCAAGGCCCAGGCGCGCTTGGGCCTGCCATAATTTCTTATAGATCGCATCGGCGCGCTGGGTGATGTCTTCTGGCGGTCGCACCGCGCCCTGGTCATCCAGAAAATCCTCAATCGGGATGGTCAGGATGATCCCATCGGCCGGGCGACGGGGCCGATACCGATCCAGAAACCCAAGAAAATTGCGCCACGCCTTGGAATTGGATCCCCGACCGTCGCGTTGACGCACCAGGGTTCCAGCCATATCCAGCACGACCCCCCGGTCAAAAAACCACCATTTACAGGCCGGGCGCACATCTTCGAAATCTTCGGCAGGCTGACCAACAGGCAGGTCCATGCCGGTATGGGCAACCAAAGTGGACTTGCCCGATCCTTCCGGCCCCAACATCAGATACCACGGAATTGCATAGCGCCAATCACGACCGGAAACGTGATTGCGCAGAATTTTCAGGGCATGTTTAAAACTCTTGCGCATGGGCAACAGCGGCAGGTCTTCCGGTTCCGCTGCGAAAGGCTGATAATCCGGGTCCTCATCCAGATGCCGGGGCGACTCCTCATCCAAAGCTGCGATTTTCTTGGAAAGACGGGCCTTCCGGACGACAAACAACAAGGCCCCGATCAGGATAAAGGATACCGCCACCAGGAATCCGACGATCACCGGCAAATACGGGGTCAATCGAAAGAATATATCGCGGATGAAATCCAGCCAGCTCATCAGCCCCGCCCCTATCCGCCTGCGCGATCAAGCGCCTCAAGCAAAGGCGCCAACGCATCATTGAAAATGAAATGGGCGGTGATGCTGTACAGCGCGACAACACCAACAAACAGCCAGACCCATCGCCCCGGCGACGGCAACAAACGCGCCAGGGTGCTCATCTGTGTATGTTGATAGGCCTGCGGTGCCAGACGATGGCTGGGGTCTGACAAATTGGGGCGTTTCTGGTAAATGTAGTAATAAAGCTGCCTGCGGTATTCCGCGATCCGGACCTCGTCCCGTCCCCCCGCATAGCGCCCCCGGAACCCAAATGTCAGTGCCAACAGATACACGATGGCAATTTCAGCCTGAACGCGATCACCAGTTTTCAGAAGCTTTTCCATGCGCTTAAAAAAGGCATCCCCGGCATTGTAGGTTTCAAACAACCGGGTCTCCAGCAAATCATTGCGCCAATAGTCACGACCCGGCCAATCCAATGTCAGGAAAATCTCATCCGCCAGCGCCGCCATGACATATTGCGCCTCGCGATAATACAAAACGCCATATTCCCCGCCCCGACGCCCGGCCTCCAGGGCCTGCATTTCCAACAGCGTTTGCAGACGCCTCAGCGCCTCTTCCGCCTTTAGCCCGACGCCCTGTTGATCCCTTTTTGATCCAGACTCCCCGTCCTCGTTTTCTGGCGAATTCTCTTCCAGATCATAGTCGGGTGGCGCAGCCTCCCCCGGCAAGGGCGGGGGTGCATTGAACCCTGGCAGGGGCGGCGGCTTTGGCCGGGTTGGATCATAGGCCATAGCCTCATCAAAACTGGGCAGCGCAGCGGTTCTTGCATGACCGCTTAACAAGGCTTCTTCCCGCAGGATCAGAACCTCATCATAAAACTCTCGAAACTGATCCAGAATATAGGCACCAGCGCCCCCGGCTGACGGACCACCGCCCATACCACCAACACCAGCGCCGCCAACGCCCGCATTGCGATGCGCCTTAGTCATGGGGGAAACAGGCTGAACAGCCATCGCCTGGCCTTACCTATCGTCGCCGGATGGGTTGCGGATATACAGGACGATTTCCTGCGGGGGCTCCCGCCGACCCCGGTCACCAGACAGGATAGACAGTTTTTCACCCGGCACGATGTCGTCGAAATTCACCTCAATCTTAAACAAGACAACGCCGCGTGTCGGAACCACATCCAGCGCCTGTTCGCGATCAATACGATGGCGTGGTGCACCCAGGACACGGCGTTCCCGCATTGGTTTGATCACAGAGTCAGACCCGACCAGCGCAACATCCATCCAGGCGATCACATCGGCTTCGGTCATCTCTGCCCGTGCCCGCACACCAATCGTCAGGTCATCATCACACCATGCAGGATCAATCTTCAAGCTGAACACACCATCGATTTCTTCAAACGGGATGGCGGTATAGGCTTCTGAGACGCGGTCCAGCATCTGGATGACAAAATCACAGGCGGCGGAAAACGCGGCCTTTGGATCATTATGATCATAGGATGGCAGCATCGGCGGCACCAGGGCCCCGCCCACAGCGGTCATGTGTCCGACGATCTGACACAGGCTCAAATACAACGGAAAGGGATGACAGCGATCGGTCTTTAAGATCGCTTCAAACATCGGCAGACCGGCAACCAGTCCATGGATCGCGGTCTGGGATTGCTGCAACATTGGCTTGTCAGTCTGGCCCAGCGGGGTGCGCGCCCGTTCTGCCAGGAACATCGCCTTTTCGCGCAGGCGCGTTGCCACCGCCTGGCACATTTCCCCGATGGCCGACACCCGCGTGATGCTCAATTGCGCCGGGACAAAATTCGTCATTGTGAAGGCTTCTTCCCGCAGCACCAGGCGCGCAATGGGAAATCCGACATATTTCTGGGCCAGGCTGTCTGTCAGATGCAGCGACAGGCGGGGTTTAAGGCGCGGGATCGTCATTTCCCCCTCGCCGGTATGTTCATCAGAAATCGGCAATCCGGGCACTTCCTGATACCGGGGCAAATCCCCCCGCGTCGCACGACCGCCCAGACGACGTACCGGCACGGCCAGATAAATCGGCACCGGCTTGCCCATCAATTGGCCCTGTTGTTCAGACAGGTCCAGTTCCAGGGGCACATCATCGCCCTGAACATGCGTAACAATCAGGCCATCGGGCAGCACGGCTTCCAATTCCAGCACCCGGAAGATGCCGCTGACCAACTGCACGGGATCAACCTTCAGATGGCGAATACCCCAGTGGAATGGGCTGCTGGTCGCGGTGTGATAGGCAATCAATTCCTCACCGCGCACTCCCAACTGCTGGAAATGCTGCGGTGCCAACAGCATGCCCTCATGCCATTGAATGGCATCCGGCAATTCTCGGGCGGATCGCGGCATTTCGATGTCCTTTCTGGCTCCCCTAGCCTGACGTCCAAGTCAGACAGTTAAGCAGTCCTAGATTCCTGTATCAAGGTCAAGGAATCACCCCCGCCCCAGTGCAGGAGTCGGGGTTAATTATCCGTATCAAAAGGACTGAGCGTAAAATCGTCGCGGGCCAGGTCAATCCGGATCCCAATGCCACTTTCCAGCCGCGCTCGATGCGCACCCGGTGACAGATAATCCGCGAATACAAAGGCAGCGGTCGCATCATCCCCGGCGTCATTTGACAGCATATCATCAGGCACCGTCCAGGGCGGCAAAGCGGAGCTTGGCACAATCTCCCAACTCATCACACTGATGCCCTTTGGGTAATCCAGCAGGAACTGACGCTTGCGATTGAACCAGTCCGATGCGGGCACCGCCTGCAAAACATCAATAACACTGGGGTCATACACAAAGACCATATCCACGGCAGTCGCAGAGGTCGCATTGGCATCCACAGATGCCCGCAATTGCACGGTTTCCATCTGAAATACAGGTCCGCTGCTGCCACCGACCAGCCCACAAGCCGTTAGGGGCAACAGCGCCAGCGCCAACAACAGGGAGCGCGCGCCCAAAACACGCGCCTGCGCTGCCCCGAATAATACCCCCACATTCGCCCCCATTACCGTCAGCCCGTTCCACGATTGGCGTGAACAAAGGTGACAATGCCAGCCGACCCCCGCAGCGACTTAACAGCCTCCAGTGCTTCAGCGCGTGTTTGAAAGGCCCCGGCCCGCACATAGAAAAGCGGCTCTCCGGTTGCCCCCTGCTCCGCCAAGATCCCGGCCTTTGCCGTGGGGGCCAATTCGCGAACCAAAACCGCAGCATTGGATTTATCGCGAAACGCCCCGAATTGCAGGGAGTAATTTCCCCCAGGGCCACCAAGGGTCGATGTCGCCGCCGATGCCACATCAGACCGCGCGGGCTGGGACGGCTTTGCCCCAGGATAGATGATTGTGTCCGTCGCGATGGTCGCCTTCGGCCCCAATTCATCGACAGAAGGCTGCGACGGTGTTTGTGGCGCGGTGAAAATCGGTGCTGGGGGTTGCAGGGCTGTATCACGAGCCGATTCCGCAGCCGCAATTTCCGGCGCGGGCGCAACCTGCTGGTTCAGATTGGCCGTTGCCGATGTCACCAGCCCGTCAGATACACGGGTCGTTTGTGGCGGGATTGGTGCCCGTGTTCCCTGCACTGAGGTGGTTGCTTCCGGGCCCACAACCGAAGTTTCTTGTGCGACGGATGGCACTGGTTGGCTGGGTTGTTGCGACTGGCTGGGCAAAATTGCCAGTTCCCCCCCGGCATTTGGTTCGCCAAAGATCAGCACCGCAGACAGGAACCCCGCGACAAAAATCACGAACAACGTCGCCAGGCTGCCAGCAACAAGGGCACTTACCGTCGCAGGGGACATAACCCATTGGCGTGGCGCTGTATGGGTGATCTTTTGCGCATCTTCGTATGCATCTTCCCGATAGCTGCGCGGTTGGGGATCCATATGTTCAAACAGCTTTGAAATGCTCAGGCGTTCATGGCTCGGCTTGCGCCAGACAGAAGCCTCTGCCCGGCGATGGTCTGGCCCATGTGCTGGGTCAATCGTCCAGGTCTGTTGATGAGGCCCGATGCTCGGCGCAGGCGCGGGCGGTTCCGCTGCCGGGCGTAAGCCAGCATGACGCATCACGGGGCTTGCACGTCCCCGCCCGTCCGCATCCACTGGCAACCCAATACGGGGGCCGGTGCGTCCTATTTGTCTGCCGCCATATCTGCCGGTCATGGAAGACCCTTCACGCTGAAACCCCAATAAATACAACATTTTGTACAAGATCGTGCAGGGCATACAAAATACCCCCTGCGTATTAAGCATTGTAACATCCAGTGGATTCAGGGATCAAGAAAGGAAATGCAAGAAAAAACAAGTATTTATAGATCAATATATAGTGTTTGGATTAAGGATGAATACACCATATCCCATTCACTGAAATCATAAAAAGAGAACAAAATAGAGTCACCTGATACACGGGGTATGAATACAGGATTCATTTATTAATACTTATGAAAGTAAGGTATGCAGCACTTTATCCCTTGCCCTTACAAAAGGGCCGGTACCTCTGCATACCATTCAACACAGATCACCCCAGCAGAACGGTTGGGACCGGCACGACGATGGCCCCCCCATGGGCACAGGTATCGCCGACCCGTGACATTGGAATTCCGCCACCAAGGACGGTTGGTGACCCCATGGCGACGGTATCGGGTGGCCCTACGCAAACAGCAAGGCAGCCGGGGCCGATTGCAGGCAAACCGCCCACCAGAACCGTTGGACAGGATGGCGCAGCAACAGGTCCCCCGACATGGGGAATGCCCGGCGGTGTCACCATCGGGCATACATGCATTGCACTTAAGGCTGCAGCGGGCATTCCCATGATCGGCACCCCGTTGATCAAAACTTATTTAGATTAAACCGCTTCGCCTTGCACGGAAAGGCCTGGTCGCCGTCTGTCAGGGGTATACCTTACACCGCCGTCGGCAGTGTGAACCGGAAAATGGTTCCGCCGTGCGGATTGGCCTCGCACCAGATTGTGCCATTATGCCGTTCAACAATGCGTCGGCATGTGGCCAGACCAATGCCGCTGCCTTCGATTTCGACTTTTGGGTCAATACGATAAAAGATTTCAAAGACTCTGGAATACTGACTTTCAGGGATACCCCGCCCATTGTCAGCAATCGACACAGTGGTTTGCCGCCCCGACTGTTCCACTGTGATATAAATTTCCGGTGCTTTTTCTGATCGGTATTTCAGGGCATTTTCAATCATATTCTGCAACAGCAACAGTAACAGCGTATGGTTCCCAATGATCTGGGTTGCGGTATCCTGATAATGCAGGGATGCCCCCAAATCGCGCAATTCGGCCGCCATAATCTTGCGCAAGTCAACAATGAGCGATTGCAATGAGATCACATCAGAGCACACAATATTCTGGTGCAATTTTGAAAATTCATACAAGTCTTGGATCATGTGATCCATGCGATCAATGCCGTCCACTATTATGGTCATATAGGCGGCTCTCTTTTCGCTGGATTCGACCGCGTCGGTCAGCAGTAACTCACTGTATCCCTTTACATAATTGATCGGATTGCGCAGATCATGTGAAATTGTGCTGGCAAAGGAATCCAGTTCCTTGTTGCTGATTTCCAAGCGTTTTGCGTAATCAGCCTGCTCTTGCTGCGCACGTTTGCGCATTTTGATTTCTTCGGTCAGTTGATGATTTAACTGGATCAATTCCGCCGTGCGATCCGCGACGCGCTGTTCCAAATCATCCCGGGCCTGCCGAAGCATATTTTCTGCTTCCCGCCGTTCCTCAACTTCCCGCTGCAAGGACTCGTTGGCACGCCGATGAGTTTCTGGTGAGGGTAAGGCCAAAGCCTTTGGCATAACGACCCAGATCATGACGGCTGTTAAAACAGAAACCAGAGCCGTTATAAATTTCGCCGTCGCCTGCAATTCATAGATCGGAACCCATAAGGTAATAAGGTCCGTGACATGGGTAATGCCACACCACAGAATAAACAGGATGAAAAGGATTGCGATCCATTTAAATTCCAGATCCCGGCGCTCTTTTATAAAATACAATATGCCCAATGGGATGGAAAATACGAAAAAGCAATGATGGCGTCCGACCCTGCCATTGTCGCCAGCAAAGACGGATTCTCTGCCAAACAGATATAATGGGGCAGATAACGATCGATAGAAAATAGGTCCCACATAGGCTTTTAGCCCCCAAGCGACAACCAAGGCGCTAACAGCATATATGGTTAACTAGTTAAATTTTACTTAATGCATAAACTAATCTTCGGATGATTCATCTTTTTCGCGATGTCCGAATCGCGTTTTTTCAAGTTTTGCCGTGATCGGTTCGCCTTCCTGGAACTGTTGGCGCGCCACTTCCTTACCCTTGTGGTTGTATTCAATGGTCCAGCCATGCAAAAGATCACCCTTAAAGGGACTTTCCTTTAGTATCGTCCCATTTGGCATCATATCCACAGCAACACCGTTTAATTTTCCAGCTAGGAAAGTCTCACGCCGCACGACATTGCCTTCCATATCGTAATAGCGGGCTTCGCCGTGTTTTTTGCCATCCTTATAGGGGATTTTCGCCATGGGCTTATTCGTGGGCGAATAGGTTGTCAGCCAGCCATTCTGTAAATCATTATGAAATTCAACATCCATCAGGCGGCGGCCCTTCTCATAGAAGGTCGACAAGCCTTGCTTTCGTCCGCGGTGAAATGGGACGGTTTGCTGAACATCCCCGTTCTCGTCAAAAAACACCGTTTCTCCATGGACATAGCCATCCACATAGATTGTGCGCTGTTTTAACTGTCCATTTTTGTAGAATTCTGTCGGCCCATTCAAAACACCATGGGTAAAATGGTGCCGTGCCGTGACCTGTCCTTGATTATATTCAGTATATTCGCCGTGCAGCTTGCCATTGTGATGGGTCGATAATTGCGACAGCTCACCGTCTTTGTAAAAGCGGTTTTCGCCATGCAGCACACCCGCTTTGAAAGTACCATGCTGGGTTATAACGCCGTCCTGATAGAAGCGCGCCTCGCCATCAATTTTGCCGTCGGCAATTGTATATTCCGCCTTTGGAATCCCGGCCTTGTCGCGATCAATATAAATCCCGTCCTTGGGCTGTGGACCAGTTTTAGGGGGAACAGAGGCGTCGGTCATCAGGTGCAGCCCTTAATTGATCTTGGCAATGGCGCCTTGCAGGATTGCCATAACGCCCCCTTTGAACGTGCCCGTCATGCCCCCTTCATAGGTGCCAGACAGCCCACCCTTGGACTCCAGCGTCAGGCCACCCTCTTCCGTCAGGCTCATGCCGCCTTTCATCTCCATTGAAACCCCACCCTCTTCCTTCAGGGACATGCCCGCTGTGGATTCCGTGGTCATGCCCGACTTCAAGGTCAGCTTGGTTCCCGCATCATCGGTAACATTCATGCCGCCCTTATTGGTCAGGTTCATCTTGGCTTCATTGTCGATATTCGTACCCGCCGTATTCTTGATATTCTGACCTGCCGTTGTCTCATGGTTCATCCCGGCATCATTGGTGATGCTTTGGCCCGCCTCGCTGTTGATATTCTTGCCTGCGGTGATCTTTATATCGCCGCCAACATCTATGATCAGATCACCAGAGATCGTCAGCTTGTAATTCTTGGTCACCGTATGGGTGAAGCCATTATCTGTCTTATGGGTCTGGGACCCATTCACCGTCAGCTTGCGATCCCCCTTCACCGAATGGGTCTCGTCCCCGGTCTGAACTTCAAAGATGCGATTACCCTTTTCAATGGTGACCGTATCGTCATCATCTTTCACAGTCGTCGTGCGCGCATTTTCCACAACAGAATTCCAGTCCTTCTGGGCATGCAGGAATATCTCTTCCTTGCCGGCCAGGTCCTCGAACCGGAATTCGTTATACCCATCCCCCCCCTTGGAAGAGTTGGATTTCATCGTTGCCTTGGTCTGATCGTCGGGCAGGGCATAGGGTTGCACCTGTTCACCATTGTAAACACAGCCTGTGATCAGGGGGCGATCCGGGTCACCTTCCAGGAAGGTCACGACAACTTCCATCCCAATGCGCGGCAAAAACCAGGTGCCCCAGCTTTTGCCCGCCCAGCCCTGGGCAACCCGGACCCAACAGGACGTGTTCTCGTCCTTCTTGCCTTCCCGGTCCCAGTGAAACTGTACCTTCACGCGGCCGAATTCATCGGTCCATATTTCTTCGCCCGCCTTGCCCGTCACCAGCGCTGTCTGCGTTCCATGAATACGGGGTTGGCGCGTCTTTCGCGGCGGGCGATAGGCCAATGATTTGGGAAAGGCGGTAAAGCCATTCTCATACCGGTCCTTATCCGCGCGAATGGAAACCTCTCCCAGCACATAATCCGCATTCAGGGAATCGCGTCCATGCCAGATCAGGGAGAAGGCATAGCCCGCAATAAAGGACTTCATGGAAGACCGCCCCTCCAGCGATTTAGACAGGGCTTCGAATTCCTGAATCCGCAGGCTGGCGCGGCTGTCGCCGTTGCTTTTCGCCATATAACCGCCTGGATATTCATACACTTCCATATCAGAACCGCTGCCATCCCCATCGGCGCTGGCCATCAGTTCCGTGGAAGGGGTCTGAAAATTATAGTCATCGGTGGCGTAATGGTCGCTGACCACCCGTTCTGAATAGGACAATTGATGCACCGCATCCTCATCCTCGCGCCCGGCCTGTCCGGTCGGACGATAGGTTGCGCGATCCATACCGGGGCATGCCGCATGGGCATCCGCATCATCGGCCAGGACCAGCGTATGCTTCCCGTCCTCATGGCGATGAAAATAGAAGATGCCTTCATCCTCCATCAACCGGTTCAGGAAATCGAACACCGTCTCGTTATACTGAACACAATAGGTTCGGGCCTGATAGGCGGATGTTGTTTCCAGCGCATAATCCGTAACGCCGATTTCCCCCAATACCTGCTCAATAATATCGGTAACAGACATATCCTGAAAAATGCGACAATCCGTCTTGCGCGTTCCCAGCCAGAATTTCGGCCGTATAATCGCGCGATAGGTCCACAACCGCGTATTGGAATCATGCTGAGAAAAATCCGTCACCAAGCCATCAATATACCGGCTGGTCTGACCATCGGCGGAATAGATCACCGCTGTGACGGTTTTCCCGACAATCGCGGTAAAATCGATCTCAGGGTCTTCCGACACCATTTCCAGTTCAAAACGAAACAGCGACGACAACCCCTCCGTCCCACGCACCGCCTGCAGGATCAGAACATCCTCCCCCAGCGGCGTCGTCACGGCAAGATACTGATTTTCCTGAGAGAACCCGACGGGATCAGCCATGGTCCCACTCCCCCAAACAGACGATAACGTCTTTCCCGCGAAGGCGGGAATCCAGGGCTGCACGGGATAACAGCGATGAACGCCCTGGACCCCGGATCAAGTCCGGGGTGACAGCCCTGGTCTGACGAAGAGAGTCCACGAAACTAGACATCATAGCCCCCCCCCGATCATTCAAACCGCACGGAAAAACCCGTTCCCTCCAGGGAGACATGGGCCTGTTGAAAGCTCTTACCCTCCGCCATTTGTGCCAGAACAGCCTCGGCCAGTGTTGGCAGCAGGTTTTGCGTCACCACATTATCGATGGCCCGCGCGCCGCTTTCTACCTCTGCGGAGCGCGCGGCGATGGTTGGCGCAATGGCGGGGTCCAGAACCAGAGTGGCCCCGTTGTTTTCCATAAACCGCTTGCCGATGCGGTCCAGTTTCAACTGCACGATATTTGCTATTTCTTCCTGGCCCAGCGGCAGATAGGGAACAATCACCATCCGTCCCAAGAAAGCTGGCTTAAAACGGGTCAGCAGGTCGGGGCGAACCTTTGCAACCAGGCCATCCAGCGACACAGGCTCCCCACTGAAAGCCGCATCCATAATCACCCGATCCCCCAGATTGGAGGTCAGAATGATCACGGTATTCTTGAAATCGACTTCGATGCCTTCGCCATCTTCCATCATGCCCTTGTCGAACACCTGAAAGAACAGTTCCATCACATCGGGATGCGCCTTTTCCACTTCATCCAACAGCACAACTGAATAGGGATTGCGGCGCACGGCCTCTGTCAGCACACCGCCTGTGCCATAGCCGACATAGCCCGGCGGCGCCCCTTTCAGGCCGGACACCGTATGGGCCTCTTGAAATTCCGACATATTGACGGAAATCAGATTACGCTCCCCCCCGAACAACAGCTCCGCCAGGGTTAGGGCGGTTTCCGTCTTGCCGACACCGCTGGGGCCGACGAACATAAAGACCCCAACCGGCTTGCCCGGATCATCCAGCCCCGCGCGATAGGTGCGAATGCGCCGTGCCACCACATCCAGCGCATGGTCCTGCCCTACAATGCGCGCCTGCATCCGGCTTTCCAGATCGATCACACCCTGGATGTCATCGCGCATCATGCGACCCACCGGAATGCCCGTCCATCCGGCAACAACACTGGCGACCGTATCGCCATTGACCTCCACCGGTACCATTGGCGTATCGCCTTGCAACGCCACCAGTTTGGCGTTCAGGTCCGCATAGGCTTGGCCCGGCGGTTCGCCCGGCACGCGCTGTGCCAGAACCGCCATCATCTCCTCAACAACAGCGCGTTCTTCTTCCCAGCGGGCGGTCAGGGTATCGCGTTCCGATTCAGCCGCCACAAGCGCAGCATCCAGTTTGGCCAGGCGGGCGGCGTGATCCCCTTCCAGGACCCGTTCGCGATGCAGAATGTCACGTTCCACCGACAGGCGTTCCACCTGACGAAGGGCCGCTTCCACCTGGGGCG
>TARA_R100001143_G_scaffold61815_1_pt1 | contig 39494 bp, 34 predicted proteins | sample TARA_R100001143 | Tara Oceans TARA_R100001143 (sample SAMEA2621300) | marine metagenome | biome: marine biome (ENVO:00000447); feature: mesopelagic zone (ENVO:00000213); material: "saline water (ENVO:00002010), including plankton (ENVO:xxxxxxxx)" | depth 800 m | reverse complement strand
GAAAAAAGCGGCTATATCACCGGATATGCCGCCCGCCTGTCCCCGTCAAAGCTGGAGGCTGGGCTGACCGTCTTCGTTCAAATCACCCTGGACCGCACGACCAGCGACATATTTGAACATTTCAAACAGGCCGTACAGCAAGAACCGGGTATCGCGGAATGCCACATGGTCGCTGGCGGGTTTGATTATCTGTTGAAGGTTCGCACCAGGGATATGGAAAGTTTCCGTCACTTTCTGGGCGACGTGATCAACCCCCTGCCCGGCGTGATTTCCACCGCAACCTATGTCGCGATGGAAACCGTGAAAGAAGGCGATGCGGTTCCGGTTTAACCTGATACCGGCTTCTTCTGTTGGCTGTTCGATACCAGCCGCGTTGTCCCGGTGATCAGCCCGATCGTGCCGATATAGACGATAAGATGCAGCACGGTCGGGCGTTCAATATACCCGATCAGCGTATGCAGTATTTTCCCCAGAATACTGCTCTCACTCAGCAGGAATGAACTGTCCCACAGGGTCGGGCCCAGGGTGACAAAACCAGCCGCAGCCAGAAAATTCATCGCCTGTGCCGCCATGCCAGCGGCCAGCAGAATAATCATCCAGTTCGTGATACTGAATATCTTGCCGGTCGGGATCCGCAGCAGGCCCAGATACAGCACCGCACCGACCACAACGCCCAGCGCCAACCCAGCCGATCCGCCCAGGATTGCGGGGCCAAAACCCCCATCAGATGCCGCCAGACCATACAGGAACAGCACGACTTCGGACCCTTCCCGCAAAACCGCCAACCCGACCACAAGCGCCAGCGCATAGAGTGGTCGCCCGCCACTGCGCACAGTATCCCCAACAGAGCGCAATTCAGTGACCATCTGGCGGCCATGGGTCGACATCCAGATCGTATGCCAGGCCAGCATGGCCACCGCCAGCAACAGAACACAGGCATTAAAGATTTCCTGACCATAGCCATTCAGCGTATCGGAAATCACCCCCGCGAATTGGGCGACGATTGCAGCCCCAACCACCCCTGCGGCAATGCCTGCACTGACCCAACGCCCCACACCGGGCAGGCCGCGGGTCGATGACAGAACAATGCTGATGACCAGGGCCGCTTCCAGGACTTCCCGGAAGACGATGATCAGGGCTGCTATCATGTCAGGTCTCCAACACGCTGTTATTTAACGACGATCACACCATTCGCCTGATCGGCATGAAATTCCCCGATAAAGGCGTATTCACCTGCTTCCAGGCCGTTGATGCGAATTTTCCCGTCGGTATGACCGGCGATGACCTTTTCGATATGCAGGGCCATGCTTTCAAACTCTTCGGGCAAGGGATCTCTGTTGGATACTTCCAGAATAAAGGTCTCACCGGCCGCGACCTCAATTCGGTCGGGTGTGAATGTGTGATCCTGGATCTCCACCTTAATGATCCGCGCGTCTTCGGCCAGGGCATCCGAAGAGCCATTGGCGATGGAGAAAAGGGCGCTAAGGACCAGCGTTGCAGTCATCAGGACTGATTGAATTTTCATCTGCTAGAATCCTCTATTTTTCCCGCAGGGAGTGAGGGTCAGAAGCCGACATGCTCCCCGTGACAGTGGTGTAGGCAAACATGAAACTGCGAACCATTCGCATCAAATGCCTAGACCCGGTCATGCCTGCTGTAAAGAATGGTACCTTTTTATCCATTGCAAATTTTGCTGACGATTATTCTTAACTTATTGATTTTAAATTAATTAATACTGACCACGACATAAGGTCGCATCCTGAAAGCCAGCCGAGCAAAAAAGACGCTCTATCACGCCAGTACCATAGGTTCATTGTTCATATAAAATTCAAGTATCACGATGTAATTTTTAATTGCAAAAAATTATAAATACCCCACAATGAATATTAAGGGAGATGGCACATGAACAGAAAACTGACCCTGGTATTTGTAAGCACCATGCTATTGGGTGCCTGTTCGACACCCGACATCGCTAAATTCGAATCCGCCACGCAAACGCTGGGCGCTGCCAGCGAGGCAGAGACCATCGCGCTGAAAACAAAATTCAAAGACTTAGAGAAGGTATTGACCAAGGGCAAAGAAGAGGGCCGTTGTGCCGAAATATCGTCTATAGCTGAAATTGCTAAAGCCTCGAAATTTATCGATGACTATCAGAAATTCGCAAAATCTGCTGTCGGCTATTCAGAGCAATTGGTCATTCTGACCCGGGCCAATGACGATACAGCCGAACATTCAAAGGCGCTGGCGGATTCTGTTGTTACAATCGGCACGGCAATCACCCCCTTATTTCCACCGGCGGCAGCCATCGCGGGGGCCGGCAAAGCGATTGAGCGGGCAACGAATGAACTGGGAAAAGCGGAAGTCTATCATGCCCTGGACAAAACTTTACGCGCATCCCAGCCGATCGTTTCCTGTGCGGCAGAAGCTGCTGACCAATACTTTTCAGCAGGCGATTTTTACAATCAATACGTAAATGCTGTGGAGAGCAAGGGGGAGGCGATTTTATCCTGCGAAGCGGGCGAGATTTACAATACGTGGATCGAGAACACTTTGCTGAAATCGGATGTCCAATCTGATCTGCAAAAGGATGCAATCTGCTCCTTAACGCCAACAGCCGCGCTATGTCAGAAATGGCGAGAAGATCAAAACGCACAGAATATCCAACCACGCAGCCCGGAAGATGCGGAAAACGCACTTGCGACCTACAATACATATATTACCCAATATGAAGCTTATCTGAAAACGATAACGGACTTGCAGGCTTGGGCAGAGGCGCGGCGAAACAATTTTCCGAAATTGGGAACACTCTGGAAAAAATGGGCCGCGGAACACGCGCTGTTGTCTCAGGAAGTTGCCGATGGCCCTGTTCCCTGGCTTTACAGCAGGCCTATCCCAATAGCGTGCGGCACCGGCTCATAAGGAGGAAGCGATCATGTCAGAAAACAATGATGCGTTACTCGCAACGCTGCAGTCCTCTCTGCGGGTCTTGGTGGTTATTGCAAGAGAAGTTGTTGCGTCCGCTGGAACATCCCCCATGTCCGACATTGAGTTGAGAAAACACTTTAGGAGATTACAAAAGCTCCATCCGCGTGATCAAACTTGGTATGTGAAAGTTGCCGGGGCACTGGATGTCTTTGACGATGCGATGGCGGCACAAGCGGCCTTTGTATTGAATGAACGCGCAAAGGCATTGGGTGTTTCGACAGAAGCACTGCAGACGGCAAAGAAAACGGCTGAAGAGGCGAAAGATAACCTCCTAGTCCCGAAACTTGCTGGTACCGCAACGACCATTGGCAAGCATTTACCTGGAATTATGGGAAAAATTGTCGAGGTTGGAGACAGCGATATAAATGACTTACCGCAAAATCTCAAAGATCTGTGGGACTTGATCGACGCTTTCGAAGACGAAATATAGTCACATTCCCAGCATCGCTCTGGACGTGACGAATGGTGCGCAGCACTCTATCGTGCCCCCATGTGCGGTATAACAGGTCTGATTGATCTTAAGAAAGAAACCTCCCATGCCCGACTGACCGAAACCGGACAGGCGATGGCTCAGGCTATGTGGCATCGCGGGCCGGATATGGGCGAGGTCTGGGCCGATGCGGATGCCGGTATCACCATGTCCTTCCGCCGGCTGGCGATCATTGATCTTTCCCCCCTGGGGGCGCAGCCCATGCGATCCGGGGACGGTCGCTATGTCATGACCTATAATGGGGAGATTTATAACTATCGCGACCTGGCGCAGGACCTGACAGGCCGTGGCCATAAATTTCGCGGCGCGTCGGACAGTGAGGTTATTCTGGAACTGTTCGCCCGGGACGGCATCGCCGCCACTCTGCCCCGCATGGTCGGCATGTTCGCCATTGCCTTATGGGATACCAAAACACGAAAACTGGTGTTGGTGCGGGATCGACTGGGCATAAAGCCGCTGTATTTTGGACGCCAGGGTAGCCATGTCTATTGGGCATCTGAATTAAAGGCGATCCGCGCAACATCGACCTTTGAACCGAAACTGTCGCCCCTGGCCCTGGATGGTTATCTGAAGGGCAATGCTGTCCCGGCCCCGGCATGCATTTATCAGGATCTAGCTATGCTGCCGCCGGGTCATTATGCAGAAATTGATAACACAGGGCAGATTTCACGGCATTGCTATTGGTCCATGGCGGAATTTGCCAATCAACCCAGTGCAACCCTGTCTGAAGAAGAGGTCATAGACCAGACCGAGTCTCTGATCGCCGATGCTGTGAAGCTGCGGATGGTCGCCGATGTTCCACTGGGGGCCTTGTTGTCCGGTGGGGTGGATTCATCGACCGTGGTCGCCCTGATGCAGCAAGCATCAGACCGACCGATCAAGACCTTCACAATCGGGTTCGGGGCCTCTGACTATGACGAGGCGCATCATGCCGCTGCGGTCGCCCGGCATCTGGGCACCGATCACACCAGCCTGGACCTGTCGCCACAGGATGCGCTGGATCTGATCCCCAATCTGCCAGACTGGTATGACGAGCCCTTTGCGGATTCATCGGCCCTGCCCACCTATCTGGTCAGCAAACTGGCGCGCGATCAGGTGACTGTGGCCCTGAGCGGCGATGGCGGGGACGAAGTTTTCTTTGGCTATAACCGCCACAAGGCCCTGGGCCAGATTGACCGCAGGGTCAGTGCCGTCCCAGCACCAATGCGCCGCATGGGGGCCGCGGCCCTGGCGGCACCGGGGCCTGCAATATGGGATACTTTGGCCCAGTTTATGCCGGAATCGAAGCGCCCGCGCATGCTTGGCACCAAAGTCCAAAAACTGTCGCGGGCGCTTGCCGCAGGCACCCCTGATGCACGCTATCTGGATCTGGTGACCCATTGGCCCGAAGATCTGACAGGCCTGAACCTTCCAGGCCAATTGCCTGATGGTCCAGCGCTGGATCCCGCTGCGCGCGCCGCCTATGCCGATACGCTGGGCTATCTGCCCAATGACATCCTGACCAAGGTGGATCGTGCCAGCATGGCCGTCAGCCTGGAAGCCCGCGTGCCGCTGCTGGATCACCGGCTGGTCGAATTTGCCTGGGCCCTGCCCACGGAACTGAAAATCCGCAACGGAATCAGCAAATGGCCGTTGCGTCAGGTTCTGTATCGCCATGTGCCCCAGACTTTGGTGGATCGCCCCAAAAGCGGCTTTGCCATTCCGTTGGGTGATTGGTTGCGCGGCCCATTGCGCGATTGGGCGGAAACCTTACTGGCCCAGGACCGTCTGAAATCCCGGGGCTGGATTGATCCCGCACCTGTGCGCCAGGCCTGGAAGGACCATCTGAACGGGCGCGGCGCGCGGGCGGAGGCCCTGTGGGGCATTTGTATGCTGGAGGCCTGGGCAGAGCGTTGGATGGGCATGCCATGACATCCCCGGTATCGTTGGACCTGAGTGGTAAAACGATCCTGTATCTGGTGACAGAAGACTGGTATTTCTGGTCACACCGCCTGCCCTTTGCCCGGGCGGCACGGGCTGCCGGGGCGAAAGTCATTGTCGCCTGTCGCATGGCCGAACATCGCGACCGCATCATTGAAGAGGGATTTATCGCCCGCGACATCCCATTTGATCGGTCGGGCCTGAACCCGGTCCGGGACCTGAAGACCTTCCGCGCAATTACACGCCTGTATCGCCAGGAGCAACCGGACCTGGTGCATCATGTGGCGATGAAGCCGGTCCTGTATGGCGGGCTGGCCGCTGCGAAGACAAGGGTCCCTGCCGTCATAAATGCCATGGCGGGGCTGGGCTTCCTGTTCATCGCCACCGGCTGGAAAATCACCCTGTTAAGACCCTTGGTTGAGCGGGCTTTTGGCTGGCTGAATAACCGCTGGAACACCCATCTGATCGTGCAAAATTCGGATGATGCCGCCCTGTTTGAAAACCACATGCATGTGAAGCCTGCACGGATTGTGGTGATTCGAGGCTCTGGTGTGGACATCGACCGGTTTTACCCGATGCCGGAACCGCCCGGAACGCCCGTCGCTGTTTGTGTCAGCCGGATGCTGTGGGACAAGGGGATCGGCGAATTGGTGGAGGCCGCACGCCTTTTGAAACAACGGGGCGTCGACATCACGATCCGACTGGTTGGCCCGACTGATGCCAATCCCGCCAGTATCCCGGTCGCCACCCTGAAGGCCTGGCAGGATGAACATGTGGTCGAAATCGCTGGTCCATCCTCTGATATACCTGGCGCCTATGGCGCTGCCCATATCGCGGTGCTGCCGTCCTATCGCGAGGGCCTGCCCAAATCGCTGCTGGAAGGGGCGGCCTGTGCGCGCCCCGTAATCGCAACCGATGTACCGGGCTGTCGTGAGATTTGCCTGGATGGGGAAACCGGTCTGCGCGTTCCCCTGAAATCGGTGGAACCGCTGGCCGATGCCTTGCAGAAACTGGCGGAAAACCCGGTCTTGCGCCGCCAATTGGGTAAAGGGGCCAGGCTGGCTGTAGAACACGAATTTGCCGAGGGTATCGTTGTTGCCGAAACGATGGCACTGTACAAAAAAGCACTTGGTCTGGGAGGGCCCGAAATTGACAGATAATCTGACAGGAAAGCGCATTCTTATGACCGCAGGCGCAGCGGGAATCGGGCGCATCATGGCCGAAATGATGAGCGCGGCAGGCGCACGGGTCTTTGTCTGCGATATTGATACGACGGCTTTGGCAGACCTGGCCACCACCCATCCTGATATCGGTCAGATGCAGGCCGATATTTCAGACCGCAGCGCGGTCCAGGCGTTCTTTGAACAAGGACTGGCCGCTTTGGGGGGGCTGGATGTTCTGGTCAATAATGCTGGCATTGCAGGGCCTACCGGTCCGGTTGAAGATATTGATCCCGATGATTTTGAAAGAACGCTGGCGATCAATATCACCGGACAGTTTTTATGCACCCGGCTGGCGGTGCCCCATCTGAAAGCAGCGGGGGGCGGGGCGATCATCAACCTTGCTTCCGCAGCTGGAAAATTCGCCTTCCCCCTGCGCACGCCCTATTCCGCGTCCAAATGGGCGGTCGTCGGGTTTACAAAGTCGCTGGCAGCGGAACTGGGGCCTTTTAACATTCGGGTCAATGCGATCCTGCCCGGCGCTGTGGAGGGCCCCCGGATTGAACGGGTGATCGCCGCCAAGGCCGATGCGCGTGGCGTCCCCTATGAAGAGATGTTGGCCAATTATACCAATCTGGCCTCCATGGGGAGATTGATTCCGCCAAAGGACATCGCCGCGATGGCGCTGTTCCTTGCATCTGACCAATGCGGAACCTTGTCTGGACAAGCGCTGAGCATCGATGGCGATACGCAAATGCTGAAATAGGGAGTGTGAAAGATGACCGATACAAGACCATGGGAAAATCAATTTTCTGTCGCGCGCATTGATATTGTTGAGGAAACGCCAACCCTGCGCGTTCTGGAAATGACATTGCAGCCGGGGGAGAAAGTTCCCTGGCATTGGCATACCAATGTTCATGACCGGTTTTACTGTCTGGCCGGAACGGTTGAAATTGAATGCCGCGCCCCAAAAGCGATGCATCACCTGAAATCCGGTGACACGTGCGCCGTCGCCCCCAAGGTCGCCCATGAAGTGCGCAATATCGGCAGCGATACCGTGCGGATGATGCTGGTCCAGGGTGTTGGCCCCTATGACTATCATCCCGTTGGCATTGAGGAGAAAGAAGCGTGAGGCTGGAGGGGAGCTGTCATTGCGGGTCTGTCCGGTTTTCCCTGAAAAGCGCGCATCCCTACCCATTTAACCGTTGTTACTGTTCAATCTGTCGCAAGACCCAGGGCGGCGGGGGCTATGCGATCAATCTGGGGGGCGACTATGCCAGCCTGTCGGTTGAAGGAGAGGAACATCTGGGCGTCTATCATGCCAGGGATACGCGCGCGCCAGATGGCATCAGCCCGCTGGGACGCCATTTTTGCAAACATTGCGCGTCCAACCTGTGGTGCTATGACAGCCGCTGGCCGGACCTGGTACATCCCTTTGCCTCGGCCATTGATACCGCCCTTCCCGTCCCGCCAGAACATGTAAATCTGATGACGGCATATAAAGCTCCCTGGTGCGAGATTGAAGCCGGCCCACAGGATAAGACATTTGACGAATATCCGGACGAATCCCTGGCCCAATGGCATCAGCGATTGGGGCTGACCCGATGACGCGCCTGCTGTTCCTGTTGTTTCTGATAGGAACAGGCGTGATTGGAACGACGGGTTTTGTCCGGGCGCAAGATACGGAGTATAGCCTGCGCAGCCTGTCCCTGGGCATGACACGGGACGCCGCCCTGGAAGCCCTGGCGCAATATCGGTTCTTTTGCGAACCCTCCGTGCAGGAAGGGTATTACCGCTATCATGGAACCCTGTGTCGGTATCGGGAATACCATTTCGGCATCTTCTTTACCGTTCGACCAGATGATGACACCCTGTATCGCATTGAAATAGAGGATAAATACCCAAATGGTTTTGATTTGGAAAAGGTTGATGCGGACCTGATCGCGCGCTTTGGAACCCCGGATGTGTCAAAGCGTAATGCGATGTTTTCAGGCTCTTACCTGCGGCAATGGGGGGACTTTCTGACCGTGCGGCTGGAAGATTATGAACAGGATGCGATTCGCCTAGTCCTCGCCGACCCGACCGTCACCCCGGACATGTTACGCGACTGGTATGATTTAAAAAGTCAGTCCAAAGAAATGCCCCAATAGCGTGATCGCGACGGGAAGAGAGACGAAAGACACCAAAGTCTGCACCGTCACAATCGATGCGGCCAGCGGGGCGTCCCCTCCCATTTGACGGGCCAGGGTAAAGGAAGACGCCGCCGTCGGAACGCAGGCAAAAATCAGCGGGATCATCGCCATGTTTCCTTCCAGCCCAACCATCAACACCAACCCAAAGACGACTGCGGGAAAGACAATGAACTTTCCAGCCATAGACAGATAGGTCGATAACAGACCCGCCCGCATTTCAGAAAAATGCAGATTGGCGCCAATGCATAACAGCATGATCGGTAAGGCCGCCGCCCCCAGAATTCCAGCCGTCTGATGCAATACCGGAATCTCCCCGACGCCCAACAGGTTCAGTGACATCCCGATCACAATGGAAACCAGCAGCGGATTGCGGGTCAGATCCCGCAGGATCGCTACGGGCAGACTGCGCCCCGGTGTTTTCGGCAACATTCCGACCATGGATGTCACAACAACGATATTTGTCACCGGTATCAGAACCGCCGTTACCATTGCCGCCAGGGCCAGACCATCAGCGCCGAACAAACGCTCTGCCACCGCTAGGGCGATAAAGGTATTGTGGCGCGCAGCCCCCTGTAACACCGACGTACCGCTGGGGGCGGAAACCTTGAACACTTTGATTGCGATCAGGCTGTAGATAACGGCTGCAAAAAATCCCCCCAGAATGACAATGGCGTAATTCCCGATCACCGCCCCCGACAGGGTCAGGGTCGATGTCGTTTTGAACAGCAGAACCGGGAACAGGACCCAATAGACCAGCTTGTCATTGATGTTCCAGAAATCGACAGACGGAATGCCAATCCGGCGCAGAATATTGCCCAGCACGATCAACAGGAAAATCGGCGCAATCGTTAAGACAATTTCCAGCACGGCCAGCCCCTTCAGCGATGATCGGGCGCACTATAGAACGCAATCGCGCAAAGAAAACTAATTCGTAACAGTCTCTTACTTTTCGCCCTTTTCCCCGGCCCCCACGTCAAATGCAGCATCAACCGGAACCTGCATCCCGGTGACCAGATGATTGGTGCGCGCGGCCAGGCCAATCACCCGCAACAGATCCGCATGTTCCGATGATGTCATCCCCTTCGCCTTGGCCGCAGCGGTATGGGAATGGATGCAATACTGACAGGCATTGGCGACAGAAACCGCGATATAGATCATTTCCTTCGTCTTTGAATCCAGGGCCGACGGTGCAATCATCGTGTCGCGCACGCTGTGCCAGACATCTTCCAGCAGCGCCGGGTCAAAGGCCAGATAGAGCCAGAAGTTGTTTATGAAATCACTGCCGCGCACCGCCCTGATATCATCAAACACCGCCTTGACGCGGGGATCCGTCTCAGTCGCTGCGAGGGGTTGAACTGTGGACATGGTATAAATCCTTTCAAAAGTGTGGCAGGGGACAATAAATTTTGACCGTCGCCTAAGCCTTTCCAAATCGGGTTAGACAAGGCTACAACAGTGAAACCTGTTATACACCATCAATGGATTGTGCCGCATGGCCGTACCCCCCGACACTCCCGATACGACCGCAATGGCGCAGCCTGTCGCAGCAGCTCGGAAAAAAGCCAGCCGCAAAAAGGCAACGGCAAAAAAATCCGCTGCGAAGAAAAGCAGCCCCGCCAAATCTGTACCAAAGGAGCCATCAGCACAAAAGACGGGCGCGACCAGTACAGCGACCACCAGCGAGGATCGCATTCCCGCCAGCCTGCAACATATGCCAGTCAGCCTGTTCAGCGCCGGTTTGGGCCTGGCAGGGTTTGCCATCGCCTGGCGCGAAACAGGAATTGCCTATGGTATAGGTCCCATTCCAGGCATCATTTTTATCGGAATCGCGATTGGTGTATTTCTGATTTTATTGGGCCTGTATGGCTTGAAAATAGTGCGCCATCGCCAGGCGGTACTGGACGAATTGAATCACCCGATCCAGGGGAATTTATTCGCCACGGCAACCATGACAATGATGATATTGTCATCCAGTCTTGTGGGCCTGTCCCAGGGTTTGGCGACCCTGATCTGGGGCGTTGCCGCAATTGCCAATATGGCGATCACAGTTCGTGTCATCACCAAATGGATATCACGGGATACTCATATTTCACACGCAACGCCCATATGGTTCATCCCGGTTGTTGGCAATCTGGTGACGCCGATTGTGGGCACTCCCTTGGGCTATACGGATATCAGTTGGATGGTTTTTGCCGTCGGATTGTTATTCTGGGTCATCCTGTTCACCGTCGTTTTTTATCGATTACTGTTCGAGCGGGCATTGGAAAAGCCATTGCGACCGACCCTGACGATCCTTCTTGCGCCGCCATCGTTATGTTTCACCGCCTATGCCGTCTTAAATGGGGGACATATCGACGGCACAGCCCAGATGTTCTTTGGCATTGCCGTTTTCATGCTGTTGATCCTGATCCCCCAGGTCAAAGCAATGCTGCAAATGCCGTTTGGATTAAGCGCCTGGTCCTGTACCTTCCCAATGGCCGCCTTTAGTGTGGCAGCCATACTGTATGCGGATGCGATTGGCAGCCTGTTTGCCCATGCGCTTGCAATCGCGGCGGTTGCTATCACGACCTTGATCGTTGCCATAGTCGGAACCAAAACCATCGGCTACATTCTGGCTGGAAAAGTGTTTCGACCGGTTGAGACACCCTTGCCGACACCCTAATGTGACGTATTCATCATTAAAGCCTTAAAAGGACCCATTGCGTATGACCACCACCGCTTCGACCCCGATCTCTCGCGTTGCCGCACGGATTCTGATTGAAACCCAATCGGTGCTGTTTAAGCCGGACGACCCTTTCACCCTGACCAGTGGCCGCAAAAGCCCCGTCTATGTGGATTGCCGCCGCCTGATCGCCTTTCCGCGCGCCCGCCGTCGCCTGATGAAAATGGGGGCTGCGACAATCGAGGAAAAGGTTGGCTTTGAAAGCCTGGACGTGGTCGCGGGGGGCGAGACCGCAGGTATTCCTTTTGCCGCCTGGATCGCAGATCACCTGATGCTGCCCATGTGCTATATCCGCAAAAAGCCTAAAGGCTTTGGGCGCAATGCCCGCATCGAAGGGGCCTTGTCAGAAGGTCAACGGGTTATCCTGGTCGAAGATATGGCGACCGACGGCGGCTCTAAACTGTCCTTCGTCGATGGCATTCGGGACGCAGGTGCCATCTGTCACCACACATTCGTGATCTTTCATTACGGCATTTTCCCGGAAGGGGAAAAGGCCCTGGCCGATCATGGTGTCGCCCTGCATTCGCTGGCAACATGGTGGGATGTTCTGGAATGCGCCAAGGAAGATGGCTATTTCAAGGAAGGCCAAGCGGATCAGGTGGAAGCGTTTCTGCATGACCCGATCGGCTGGTCAAAAGCCATGGGTGGTACGGAAGAATAGGAATGAGAGGATGGCCAGAATGATCCGCCTGATTCAAACTGTCATTCTGGCACTTATCGGTGTGTCTTCCCTCATTTCCGATGCACAGGCGATCAGCAAGGAACGGCTGACCATCGGGATCAGCCAGTATCCCTCTACCCTGCATCCGGCCTTTGATTCCATGCTGGCAAAAACCTATGTCGTTGCCATGACACGGCGTCCCATCACGGCCTATGACCCGGATTGGAAGCAGGTTTGCCTGTTATGTACCAGCCTGCCTAGCCTGGACCAGGGGACGGCTGTCCCGGAACTGACGCAGGACGGCCAGGAAGGGCTGGCGGTACAGTATGAATTGTTGCCCGATGCCGTTTGGGGCGATGGCACACCCATCACAACCCAGGATGTCTTGTTTTCCGTCGAAATGGGAAAAGACCCTGCCTCTGGTGTCGATAATGCGGAACAATACCGCCGCATCGACCGGGTTGAAATTGATGGGGATAAACGCTTCACCCTGCATCTGAACAAGCGTACTTGTGATTATCAGGGCCTGTCGGGCCTGACCCTGCTGCCCCGCCATATTGAAAAGCCGATATTTGATCTGGGCGCGGCTGAGTATCGCCAACGCACCGCCTATGACACGGATTCCACCAATCCGGGCCTGTGGCATGGCCCCTATCGCATTGCCAAGGTCACGCCGGGCCAAAGCATCCTGTTACAGCGCAATCCGCACTGGTGGGGCAAGTCGCCCTATTTTGATGAAATTGAAATACGGGCGATTGAAAACACTGCCGCCCTGACCGCCAATCTGTTGGCGGGCGACATAGACATGATCGCCGGGGAATTGGGCCTGTCCGTTGATCAGGCGCTGGCCTTCCAGGAACGCTATGGCGATGACTACCAGATCATATACAAGCCCAGCCTGGTCTATGAGCATATTGATTTGAACTTGGACAATCCAATCCTGAAAGACGTGCGCGTGCGTCAGGCCTTGCTGTATGGCATTGATCGATCCTTGATCACCGAGCGCTTGTTCCAGGGCAAGCAGCCTGTCGCACAAAGCAACGTCAATCCGTTGGATATCCGGTATGACCCTGACATCCCGCACTATGCCTATGATCCGGATAAGGCTGCAGGCCTGCTGGATCAGGCGGGCTGGGTAATGGGGGCTGACGGCATTCGGCAAAAGGATGGCACTGCCTTGTCATTGACGTTACAAACCACGGCTGGCAACAAATCGCGCGAATTGGTGCAGCAGGTTCTGCAAAACCAATGGAAGCAGATCGGCATCGATATCCGCATCGAAAACGAGCCACCGCGCGTCTTGTTCGGCGATACGATTTCAAAACGCAGATATCCCGCCATGGCGATGTATGCGTGGATGAGCGCGCCTGAATCCGTCCCCCGCACGACATTGCATTCGCAGGAAATCCCGCAGGAGGATAATGCCTGGGCGGGTCAGAATTATCCAGGCTATGCCAGCCCGGAAATGGATAAGATCATCGATGGTCTGGAATTTGACTGCGATGAAGCCAAACAGGAGCAGTTGTGGACACAGATGCAACAGCTTTATGTCACAGACCTTCCCGTCCTGCCCCTGTATTTCCGGTCTGATACTTATATCCTGCCAAAGACCCTATCTGGTTTGACGCCAACGGGGCATCAATTCCCCTCCCCGCTATGGGTTGAAGATTGGCATCTGGTGCCGTGACCCAGACCGCCCGGCCCCGATGATCCACTATCTTACCCATCGTTTGATCCACAGTTTTCTTGTGTTGCTGGTCGTGTCCTTTGCCAGCTATGGGTTGATCGGGTTGATGCCGGGTGATCCCATCGATCTGATGTTTTCCGCCAATCCAGAAATGACGGCGGCGGACGCCGAAAGATTGCGGGCGCGCTATGATCTGGACCGCCCGATCCTGGCGCGATATGCCAGTTGGCTTGCGGGTGCCCTACAGGGGGATTTCGGATATTCCAGACTGTATCAGCAACCGGTAGGCGATGTGTTGATGCCCCGCCTTTGGGCGACATTTCAATTGCTGGGGATCAGCACCCTGTTGGCCCTGGCTTTAGCGATCCCATTGGGCGTATGGGCGGCAGCCCGACATAATCGTCTGACCGATTATACCATCAATCTGGTCTGCTTCGCCGGGATTTCAGTTCCCCCCTTCTGGCTGGCCCTGTTGCTGATCGCCTATATCGCTGTGCCGGTTTCCTGGATTCCTGCCGGCGGCATGGCTGAGAGCGGTGAGAACGGCCTGGAGCATCTGCGCCATATGCTGTTGCCCGTCGCCGCGCTCAGCCTGGCCTCCATTGGCAGTTTCACCCGCTTCATGCGCGGCGCAATGCTGCAATCGCTCGGTCAGGATTATATGCGCACTGCCAGGGCGAAGGGGGCACATCCGCTGCGCCAATTGTTCGATCACGCCCTTCAAAATGCGCTATTGCCGCTGATCACTGTGATCGCATTGAGCTTCGGGACATTGTTTTCAGGGGCCTTGATCACTGAAACCATATTTGGCTGGTCGGGCATGGGGCGCATGATCTACGAGGCCGTGATGGGCAATGATTTCAATCTGGCGCTGGTCGGTTTGATGGTCGCGACCGCTTTCACGCTGGCAGGCAGTATTCTGGCAGATATCGCCTATGCCGCGCTGGATCCGCGTATCACGCTGCAGGACCGGGGGAATGGCGGATGACGCACCCTACCCCCCTGCGTCGTGGGCAAAGGATCCGGGGCAATTTCCTGCGCAACCGGCTGGCCGTTCTGTCGCTGTTTATTTTGATCCTGCTGGTGCTGACCGCCCTGACAGGGCCGCATCTTCTGGCGTTGCTGCACCTGGATGGATTTGAAACGGACCTCTTCAATCTGAAGGGGCCACCAGGTCCCGGCCACCCACTGGGCACGGACGAGCTTGGGCGCGACGTGCTGGCCCGTTTAATCCTGGGCAGCCAAGCCTCCCTAAGCGTTGGCCTGATCACCGCCCTGACCGCCGCCATACTGGGCAGCATTATCGGTATCTGTGCAGGCTATTTCGGCGGCTGGCTGGACAGTCTGCTGATGCGCTTGACCGATGGGGTGATCGCCCTGCCGCTTTTGCCGCTGTTGATCGTGTTGTCCGCATTGGATTTCGATAAAATCGGATTGGGTGCCTTTGCCGATGGGTCAGGTCTGATGCGCCTTGTCATGATCATCTCGCTGGTTGCCTGGCCAACCGTGGCACGGCTGGTCCGGGCAGAAACACTCAGCCTGAAGCAACGGGAATTTGTCGTTGCCGCCCGGGCACAGGGGGCCACGCCGTTTTTCATCATGCGCCGCCATATCTTCCCCAATGTCCAGGCGTCCATCGTTATCGCAACAACCCTTTCGATCGGGAATATCATCCTGTTGGAAAGCGTCCTCAGCTTTCTGGGCCTTGGCATTCGCCCGCCGACACCCAGTTGGGGGACCATGCTGACCAATGCCCAGGATTACATCTGGGACAGCCCGAATTTGGCGCTGTGGCCAGGTTTGGCGATCTTCATCACGGTCATCGCCTTTAACTTTCTGGGGGATGGATTACAGGATGCCCTGGACCCGAAACAGCATCAGCAATAAGGCTTTACCAGCGTTAAGACCAAAATTAGATCAAATGCTATCGATATATTGCGAAATCTGGCGGAACTGTCTATATTAAGGCAGGTAAGTATCTATTCGACCGAAGAACCGGCGAATTTATATGGGTGCAGAATACGGGGACGTCTTTCCCCAGCATCGAGAAAAGAAAGGATGACGGTATGGCCGACATCGGTGGTATTGGCGGATTTAACCCCGCAGTTACGCGCAGCACGTTCGATCCGGAGGCCGCAGCCCAGCGCCGCGCCGATGAACGCGCACGTCAGGAAGAGCTTCAGCAGCAGCCCGCCGTCGATGATGTCGAGGCCGAGGAGCAGTTGCGCGCTGAAGAAGCAAATACGCAACAGCAGGCATCCCAGCAGTCGCAAGAGCAAGACAACACTGACACAGTGACGTTAAGCAATGCCGCGCAGGATTACCTGACGCAGGCTCAGGACGCTGCACAGGCGGCAAATGACGACGCCACAGTGGATGCGGCAACGGATACCGAGGCTGTGACGCAGATCGCGTCGGCAACGGGTCTCAGCGCGACGAACCAAACCGCACGAAACGAAGAGTCCAGTGCGACGGTGAATGGCAACCAGAACACCCAGTCGGAACAGACACGCGCCCTTGGGCAGGTTGTTGATCAATACGCCTGATCACGGTGTTCAGGACTTAACGACAATCATATTTTTACAATTTTTGGGCCCGCCTTGGCGGGCTCAAAGCTTTTTTGCATACTGCAGCCAATCCTGTTAAGCAGCCTTTTTATGGGGAAGTCGTTCATGCGTCTATTTCTAGTATTTGCGGGCGTGTTTGGCGCATTGGCTGTTGGACTTGGGGCCTGGGCCGCCCATGGCCTGGATACACTTCTGACGGATAAGGCCGTCGCCTGGGTGGATACAGCCAGCCGTTACATGCTGATCCATGCCGTTGCAATTTTTGGCTGCGCCATTGCCCTGAGACACCAGACCACACGCATTCTGAGAGTGGCAGCAGCCTTGTTCTCATTTGGCACATTGGTCTTTTGCGGCAGTCTATTGGCCCTGGCCTTTCTGGATTTTCGGGCCGCAGGTGCCGCCGCCCCGGTCGGTGGATTGTGCTTGATTATTGGATGGATCACCGTCGCCCTAGCCGGGTTCAAAAGAAAGCTGTGACCAGTGTCTGAAAATGCTTCCGAAATCGGATAGAATCAGCCTAAAAACAGTTGCAGGTTTGTTTAAGATGGGAAGAGGGATTAGTAGCGTGGCATTAAAATCATGTCATATTCTGGCGATTGCAGCGCTGGCATCCGCAATTGGCCTCTCTTCAACAACGGCAATTGCCGATGAAGTGGCTGATGGAAACACCCCTCCCCCCTGCAGGATAGCACCAACCCAAATGGAAGATGGCAGCCCGGCTGCCGCCCCTGGAAAAGAGCAATTGGAAGCGGCCTATGACTGCTTTGAAGAGCGATTGCTGGCAGGCTATGCACAGTCCAAACATGTCATAGCCCAAACGTTTGGGACCTGGGAACGGGCCAGCGATTACCCCTTCATCTATGATCAGATCGGCGATCAATACCTTGTTGTGTATGGCAATGACCGCGCCGTGGGGGAAGAAAAAACCGTCTGGATGGACCGCACCATGCCGATTGGCGCGACAGTCGTCGCCGCCGGGTTCACGATTGATGATCAAGGTGCCCTATCCGCCGCCCCGGCCATGATTTATGAGAAAATGATCAATGGCTATACGATTGCGCGCGGCAACTGGCGCCAGACCATGATCGCCCCCGATGGGGACATTATCGGTGTAACGAATGGTCCGGGGGCCGATAACCTGACCATATGCCAGGATTGCGCCGCCCGTTCAGCGGACCGCCTGTATCTGGCAATGTTGAATGATGGCGTTATGCCAGCCGATGCACCGGAAGCATCTGCGCCCATTACAGACAATGAATTGGGCGGGGCTTCAACAGGAGAAACCTTAGACCCTGGGGCAATTCTGGATCCATTGACCCCGCCGTCTCAGAATAATGGTATTCCACAGTCTGAAACCTTTGATCCAAATGCTACATTGAACCCCGCGACTCCCCTGGATCCCTTAGCCCCACTGGACCCCCTCGCGCCGCTGGATTCCTCTACTGCAGATCCACTTGCCCCCCTGGACCCGCTGGCACCCTTGGACCCCGCATCAACGTCGTCACTGGATACAACACAACAGCAAGACACTGCGTCTTTAGAGTCCTTGCCAGAGCTTGAGCCGACAATGAATGAGGCACAAGCAGCATCAGATGATTCTGAGGCTATGGGCGAAGACACCTCGCAGGACAATGCCGACATCGCCTCTACGGATGTGAACACGGGTAATCAGGGTGTCTTAACAGGGCTGTCGCTGGAATTATCGGATGCCAATGACCCGTTGTTGAATATTCCAAGCGTCGATTTTGCCGACCCACCGCCCTTTCTGGAGCCAGAGGGCGGAAGTCTTTAGGGTATAAGAGTGATCTGGAAGGATCAGAATACCCTCTAACCTCCGCGCACGACCAGAACAGAACATTCCGCGTGGGAAACCACACGCGACGCTACCGATCCCAATATAGCATGTTCTAAGCCGGGTCTATGAGACCCGACAACGATCACATCCGTTGGGACCTTTTTGGCTGCTGCTAATATTTCCTCAGCCGGTGATCCATGGGCAATAATGTGTTGGACCTTGATGTCCTGTGGCACATGCTCTTTCACAAAAGCATGCAATTTCTCCTGCGCCGACGCGATGGCCTTGGATTCAAAACCGGACGGGAAGAAGGATCCTACGACCGTCATACCGAAATCCGGTACGACGGTCATGATATGCAGCACGCCCCCAGACGCCTCGATCAAAGCAACGGCCTCTGGCAGCGCCCTTTTCCAAGACGCATCTTCACCCAAATCGACAGCCAGCAAGACATTCTTATACATGATCTTCGCGCCTATCTTATGCGGCCGCTGGGCCCAGGTTGATGCGCTTCTGGCGGCGGGATTGAACCCACCCGATACAGAAGAACAGGGCAAGCGCCGGTATCCACAGCAGTTCCTTAGGTGGTTGATTGGACGGGACCTGCACATCCATGATCACCTGATCCCAATCAAACACACCCTGTTTATCCGCCGGTGAATCATAGACGACATTGTCGATTGTCACCTTCTCCCCATCGATGATCAGCTCCAGGCCCAGGTTTTCCAGACGATCCTGGCCTGTCGCCCCCTCAGGAACTTCGACAATTGCGGTAAACTCAATGGGGGCGCCGGCCTTATCCAAACCATCCACCAGCAGCACCACATCCGTCCCTGGCTCCAGCGCGCCAATCTGCTCAACAATTGTGTTGGGCGGCATGGATTGGGTGGGGGAAATGATCATATCCATCCAGAATCCTGGACGGAACAGGGTGAAGGCCACCAGGATCAGCAGCACCGATTCATAGAACCGCGACCGCGCCAGGAAAAAGCCCTGCATCCCGGCTGTAAAGATCAGCATTGCAGCTGTTGCCACAATGAAGACTATCACCGCCTGTAGGGGCCCCACATCAATCAGCAACAGATCGGTGTTGAAGATGAACAGGAAGGGCAGCAGGGCCGTGCGCATGGAATAGAAGAAGGCCACAAAACCTGTCTTGATCGGATCGCCACCCGACACCGCTGCGGCCGCAAAGGATGCCAGCCCAACCGGGGGCGTGACATCGGCCATGATGCCGAAATAGAACACGAACAAATGCACCGCGATCAAGGGAACGACCAGACCATTCTGCTGACCCAGCGCCACCACAACAGGGGCCAGCAGGGACGACACGACGATATAGTTTGCCGTTGTCGGCAACCCCATACCCAGCACAAGGCTAAGAACCGCCGTCCAGATCAAGATCAGGATCAGCTGGCCAAAGGACATCAGTTCAACCAGATCGGCCAGCGCGCTGCCAATCCCGGTTTGAGAGACGGCCCCAACGATGATCCCCGCCGCAGCGGTCGCGATACCAATCCCGATCATATTGCGGGCACCAGATATCAGCCCCGCGATCAGATCGCGGATGCTTTCCCCAATCATCCCATTGCCGGTTTCACCCCGGAAAAAGGCGAAAAGGGAACGCTGGGTAATCAAGATGAAAATCATCAGCATCACCGCCCAGAACGCAGACAGGCTGGGCGATTTGCGCTCTATCATCAGCATCCAGATCAATACCAACACCGGCAGCAGGAAATGCAGACCTGACATAATCGTCGGGCGCGGCATCGGCAGAGTGACGATGGGGGAATTCGGATCGTCAACTTCCAGATCCGGATAGCGGGCACAGATGCTGACCAGAAAGACATAGACCAGGATCAACAATGCCGACACGATATACAGCATCAGGTAATCCAGGCCATTGGCGCTGAGTACCTGTGAAATCGTCTGCAACAGATACATCGTGAAAAAGCCACCGACGATGCAATAGCCAACCACCATGGTGAAGGTGGAGAAGATCGCAGCCTTTGTCCCTTCAGAAGCGCCCCGCGATATGCCCTTTGACAGAAGGATAATCGCCCCCAATGCGATGGCGGAGGCCAATAGCAGGGCCGGTGAACTGGTCAGCATGAAATAAGCGTCGGACAGATAGGCAACCGCACCACCAATCGCGACAAACATCGCAGCCGACATCAGGAAGGACAGAAATTGCAGCTTTAATGGTTTGGGCGTCGTAACCCGTTCCAGGGCCGGCATGTCCTGCTTCATGGCTTCCAGGTGGACGATATAGACCAGCGCGATATAACTGATGATCGCGGGCAGGAAGGCGTGCTTTACAACGTCGAAATAGGGAATGTTGACATATTCCACCATCAGGAAGGCCGCAGCCCCCATTACCGGCGGCATGATCTGACCATTGACCGACGACGCGACCTCGACCGCACCAGCCTTTTCATTGCTGAAACCAACCCGCTTCATCATCGGAATGGTAAAGGTCCCCGTCGTGACCACATTGGCGATGGAGGAACCGGAAATAAGACCCGTCATGCCGGATGCAACAACAGCGGCCTTTGCCGGTCCACCGCGCAAATGACCCATCAGGGCGAAAGCGACCTTGATGAAATAACTGCCCGCCCCGGCCTTATCCAATAGGGCCCCGAACAGAACGAACAGGAAGACAAGATCCGTTGAAACACCCAGCGCGATGCCAAAAACGCCGCTTTGGGATAGCCATTGATGATAGGCCAGGCCTTCAAAACTGACGCCCTTCCACTGCAACAATCCGGGGAAATACGGGCCAAAATACGTATAGGCCAGAAAGAAAATGCCCAAAATCGCCAAAGGTGGACCCAGGCTGCGGCGGGTCGCCTCCAACAAGGCGACGATACCAATACAGAAGACAATAACATCGGTGGTATTCGCGTTTGCGGGGCGATCACTCAACAACTCGCCCCCCAGGCTGGCGACAATCGGCATGTCTGCGGCAAAATAATAAAATGCGCAGGACGCCCCCAGAAACATAATAATCCAATCCGTGATCGGAATATAGGATCGTGGGCTGCTCTTGAACGCCGGATAGGCCATGAAGGCCAATATCAGAGCGAAGGTCAGGTGAATGGCGCGGGCATCTTTACTGGAAAAGGCACCAAAGCCGATTTCATAGGGGATGGGGGATGCGATCCAAACCTGAAACAGGGACCACAGCAAGGCAATCGTCGCCATAGCAAGAACCAATGTCTGATTGGTTGGCGCGCGGCCCCCGGTATCATTGGAAGCAACGAGATCGTCCAATTCAGACTGGCTGAGACCTGCCTCGTTATTCTTATCGCTCATCACCAAATCCCCCTACGCATGACCTGTTGCAACACTAAGAGTGTATTCAATATTTACTATCAGGCAAATTGACGAAAGAAGCGGGGGACCGACGCCCAAACGGACGCCCGCCCCCCAAGGCCGGACTTACATCCAGCCACGTTCTTTATAATACTTCACCGCGCCGTCATGCAGCGGGGCAGACAGATTGTTTTTGATCATCTTGGCTTCTTCCAGATTGGCGAAAGCCGGATGCATCTTCTTAAAGCGGTCGAAATTATCAAACACCGCCTTCACAACCTGATACACAACGTCCGGGCTGGTTTTGGAAGAAGAGACGAAGGTCGCACCAACACCAAATGTGGTCGTGTCGGTATCCGTACCCTTGTACATGCCGCCTGGAATGGACGTCATGGCATAATAGGCATTGTCATTCGCCAGCTTCTGGATCACGTCATTATCAACCGGCACCAGGACAGAATCACAGGTGGTGGTCGCTTCTGAAATCGTGCCCGCAGGGTGACCAACGGTAAAGACAATGGCATCCACCTTGTCATCGCACAAAGCAGCCGCCTGTTCTTTGGAATTCAGGTCCGACGCCAGGGCAAAGCTGTCCATCGTCCAGCCCATCTTTTCCATCACGACTTCCATCGTCGCGCGGGCGCCTGAGCCTGGATCCCCAACATTCACGCGCTTGCCGACAAGGTCTTCAAACTTCGTGATGCCGGAACCAGCACGGGCAACAACTGTGAAAGGTTCTGGATGCACAGAGAAAACAGCGCGCAGCTCCGTAAAGGCCCCTTCAGGGAATTTGTCAGGAGTGGTGCCGTTATAGGCATGATACTGCCAGTCAGACTGTGAAACACCCAGATCCAGGTCGCCATTGCGAATCCCGTTGATGTTGGCGACGGAACCACCCGTTGTGTGGGTGCATTTGATATCGTGTTCTGACGTGCCGCGATTCACCAAACGGCAAATTGCGCCACCAACCTGATAATAAACACCGGTTTCACCGCCGGTCCCGATCACAATATTGGTTTCCGCCACGGCAGCCGTGGAAAAAAGGGCTGCCCCTATAAAGGCGGCCGAAAGACCCATTTTCTTAATCATCATGTGATACTCTCCCTTCTGTTTACACCTTCTTCGTCACGAAACAGTGTTGACGCAACGGAAGCTCTAAAAAAGCCTGAAACCTTGTAAATCCCAGGCATCTTTCATTCTAACTTTTGTAACTTTGCACAGATGAAATGCCCATGGCCTGCGCCGACATTTCGCAAAGACACAAAACCCTGTCATCAGCACAAACGATGTGCGATGCGCCTCATACCCTGACATTCAAAATTATTGGACCTGAAATTCCATACCGGATTCCATTGCGGGACTGTTCCCAGAACATCCTTGCTGCAAAGAGCATTTTTCCCGCGAAACCCGTCACCCTGTTCCTAACCTGCTTGTTTGTGTTCACTATGTGTGAAACGTGTTTTCAGCAGTTTCATTCTTTGTTGGCTTGTATCATGCCCACCCCATACGAAGGCGTCAATGCACAGAAAATGTGCATCACACGGATTACTGTGCCGCGACCCCTAAAGCACTGGCCGCAGCGGGGTGCATCGGCGCGAACAGCGACGCGCTGGTCAGATCTTCAATCCGTATCGTGGAAAAGGCGGGGTGCGCCTCGTTCAATCGGGATAGGCCGCGCGCGATCGCAGTGGTCAATGCACCGACGACGGCATCATCGGCATCCACCGTGGTTACCAGAACTGGGCGCAACCCGACCGTTTTAACCGGAACGGCCTGGCCTGGATATGTCCTGGCCGGAATGACGACAGAGGCATAACCCGGCAGGTCCCCCAACAGATCAGCAACTTCAGAATCGCTGAAGGAGAGAGGGGTTATGCCGCACCGACGACCCGCTGCGGTCAGATATTCTGCCGGATGCACTGCCATCACAACGACAGCATCCGTCTGGCCATCACACAGGCGCTCAATCGCGGAAACGACAGGTTCTGCACTGGCTTCCGCCAGATCATCCCGTTCCAGGCCCGCTGTCGACAGCGCAACATTGGCAAGAATACCGCGATAGCTGGTATCGGCCCCAACGCTGACACGCTTCCCCGCCAGATCACTGATTTTAGAAATTGGGCCGGTCGCCTTGGTAAATACCGTGAAAGCCTCAGTATAAAAAGCTGCAACGGCGCGCAAACCGTCTGCCGGGCCGGTTTCCTGATATCGGCTGCTGCCGCGCACGGCATGATACAGCCAGTCACTTTGCACCAGGGCAAAGGGCAAGGTTCCATCTTCCAGGGCCGCAATTGCCGCATCGCTGTCAGCCAGGGTTGCAGCGGCACACAGGGCTGGTTCTTCTGCGGTTTCAACCAGACGGCACAGCGTTCCTGCTAACGGAAAATACAATCCGAATGGCAACCCGCCGCCGATCAACAGACGCTCTTGAGAGCCTGGCAATGACAATTCAATACTGCTGGTATTGGCGGTTTGGGCACTGGCTGTGCCGCCCAAAAGCGTCATGCCCAGAAACAGCACCGCGCCCATCACTTTAAAAATCATCATTCCATCCCTTATTTTATACCAAGTGCCAGTCTTGCGCTGTGTTCGTCGGCCAGAACACGTCCTGCCAACACAGCATTGTCTGCGATCTGTGCGATCAGGTGTGCATTGTCGGGTGCGATCTCTCCATTCGCAAGCCTTAGGTTATTTTCAAACCCCAAACGACAATGCCCGCCCAACGCCGCAGCGGTCAATCCACAGGCGGCTTCTTTCGGACCAAAGGCACACATCGCCCAGGGATTGGTCAGCGCCTGTGCCTGTGCCATGGCCAGAAACGGCAACAGATCGGTGGGGTCGGATGTCAGGGATTTACTGTAACGCCCCAGTACATACAGGATAAAATCACCCTCTGAAGACAGGACCCCCCGCCTTTGTAAATCAGCGAACCGTGCCACGTCATCGGCATCATAAAGGATATATTGGGGGTGCACAGATTCCCGCACCATCCATTCCGTGAAGGCCGCGAATTCTGGTTCATCTTCCGGCGTTGCACAGAGTTCACGGATGGCTAGCGAAACAGCTTCCGGTCGGACAGATTTCACCATGGCACGTTGTTGGTCTGGGGTGTACAGCCCAACTGATTCTGACGTGACCTGTATGATGAAGTCCGGCCCAGCCTGTCGCCGCACCGCCGCGATGGCGGCATTATACAAATCCGCATCCAGCGTGTGGGTGCCTTCAGGCGTGCGGACATGCAGATGGATCATCACTGCGCCAGCCGCCCGGCACGCAGCCGCAGCCAGACCGATTTCATCAGCATTCATGGGCAAGGCTGGATGATCCGCCTTTGTCTTGCGGGCACCATTGGGCGCAACGGCCAATATCAACGGGACAGGCCCGGCCGCAACCGTCATGGATCAGGCCAACCCGGCATCAGCAAGGGCGGCATCAATAGAGGCCCCCAGTTTCTCAACGATTTCATCAACATGGCTGTCATCGATGATAAAGGGAGGGGCCAACAGCACATGATTTCCACGCTTGCCGTCGATCGTCCCGCCCCCCGGATAACACATCAACCCGCGCGCCATCGCATGCTTCTTGATCGCCAGATGGATTTTCAGTGCGGGGTCCAAAGGTTCCTTAGTGCTGCGATCCGCAACCAGTTCCAACGCCATGAACAGACCGCGTCCGCGAATATCCCCGATCAGGGGATGATTGCCAAAGCGGGCCTGTAACCGCCCGATCAATTGCGCCCCGCGCCTGGATACATTGTCCAGCAGGTTTTCATCCTCAATCGTCTCCTGCACGGCCAGCGCAGCCGCAGCCGCAATGGGATGTCCCAGATAGGTATGTCCGTGCTGAAAAAAGCCCGACCCATCGCGTATCGTATTATAAATCTCCGCTGAACACAGGGTTGCACCAATCGGTTGATAGCCCGCGCCCAGCCCCTTGGCGATGGCCAGAATGTCCGGCGTTACATCATCCTGGGAACAGGCAAACAAGGCACCCGTGCGCCCCATGCCGCACATAACCTCATCCAATATCAGCAGGATGCCATACTGCGTGCAGATTTCCCGGATGCGCCGCAGATAGCCAGGGGCTGGCACCAAAGCGCCAGAGGTTGCACCGCCCACAGGTTCCGCGACGAAGGCAATGACATTTTCTGGCCCCACTTCCAGCAATCGGGTTTCCAGATCATTCGCCGTGCGCAGCCCGTATTCTTCCAGGCTTTCATCGGCGCGCTGGTCCCGATAGGCATAACAGGGGGCGATATGGTCCACATCGATCAGGATTGGGGAGAATTGTTCCCGCCGCCACATATTGCCGCCGACAGCCAGCGCCCCCAAGGTGTTGCCATGATAGCTTTGGCGGCGCGCGATATAGCGATGGCGGTGCCCCTCCCCCTTCTCCCAGAAATACTGATAGGCCAGCTTCAAAGCTGTCTCTATCGCTTCGGAACCACCGGACACGAAATACGCATAATCCAGACCGTCGGGCGCACGGGATGTCAGAAAATCCGCCAGGTCTTCCAATGGCTGGTTCGTGAAGAAGCCTGTATGGGCGAAAGACAGAGCATCCATCTGATCCTTCATCGCCTGGATCGCGCGGGGATGGGAATGGCCCAGACAACTGACCGCCGCCCCGCCGGACGCATCCAGATAACGCTTGCCGTCAGAATCGATAATGTAACACCCATCGCCCTGAACAGCGGTCGGAGGGGGCGCGCCACAGTTGCGGTGAAAAACATGGGTCATGATCGTGTCCTGTGTCAGATGATTGGCTTAAGACGCCATATCATCCTTTTCGTACAGCCGCTGACCTTCTTCAAGCGACCAAACAACCAACCGTTTGAGAATCTTGCCCAGCACCTCATCAAAGCCCCGAATGATTTCCACCATAGAAGCGCCGGGGGCAGGCATGACATATTCAAATGTCTTTGAACCGGCAATCACCCGCTTGGGCATTTTTACCAGCTTGGCATTCATCCGAATGCGGATATTTGGCGGCGTGCCTTCCGGCAGAGGGACACCTTGTTCATCAACATATTCTGCCTGAAATTCACGTAAATCCGTTTTCAAGATAAAGTCAGAGCGCAATCCAATTGCCTGGCGTCCAACGGAAATGATCTTGCCACTATTCTCAAAGCTTTCGATCAGAAGCGTCTGGATCATCTTTGGTGCACTGTCTGTCCAGGCGGTCCGGGCGAAATATTCGATTTCTATGGGGGAACGACGCAGGGCAATCCGGGCACTGGCGATCCCAGCGGCGGCCTGTGGGGCCTCAACCAGCAACTGCCACGTCACTGTGGGAAGGGCATCGTCAAAGGTGCTTTTGGGCGTCAGGACATAGACCCGGGGCGGTTCGCCACTGCCCGGCAGTTTCAGCGCACAACTGGTCAGCACGGTTGTCGCCATCAATCCAAATGCCAGGCGTCCCACATGGCGCATGGCCTGCCGACGTGTCGCGCCGTGATCCATCATCGCTTCATTTTTGATGCCGGTCATTGTACCTCATACCCCTGTTGGGAATCGCCGAAGAAGAATTGCGCGGGATCCCGTTCAATCTGATTTGTGATGCGGCTGAGCGATGAAACAAGGACCCGCATTTCTGACAGCAATTGCGTGAATTCAAACAACCCATTGCTGGTGAAATTTGTCACCGGGTCCCGATTTTCCTTGATCAGCAAGCGCGCCTCGTCCGCAGCCGCTGCGATATTAACCGCCGCAGATCGCAACTCGCCTGAAATCGCGCTGAAATCCTTCACGGCCTTGGTTGCGTCTGACGCGACACTGTCAACCATGGGCGCAATTGTCTGGGCCAACCCCTGATATTCGCCAAGGGTGTCTTCTGCGGAATCTGCAACGGAATCGATCCGCCCCGTCGCCGTCGACATCATGATATCCGCATTTTTAAGAGAGAATTGCGCCTGTTCCATCAATTGCGCGATCCGGACATCTGTCTGCCCAATCGTGCCATCCAGCCGGTCAATCGTTCCGGACAATTGTTCGGAAACCTTGGCGACCTGCCCCCGGATATCGTCCCCCACAGCAGAGAAATTCGTCACCGTCTTGTTGGCATTTTCCAGGATCGGGCTGGTCTGGGCGGCAAGATCATTCAGTTTCTTGGCAAAGCCACTCAGGTCCTGAATGGTTTCTTCCGCTGCGCCGGCGATGCCATCAGATCGGTCGGCAAAGGCCGCAACCAGGCGTTCCCCTTCCACCGCGACCCGTTTGAATTGTTCCATTGCGCCCGCCCCTTCCTGCAACAGGAGCGCAATATCTTCCGAACTGTCGGCCAGCGCGCCAGAGAACTTTTCAATATTCTCAATGGTTCCCTGCAAATGGGCGATATTTTCGTCATTTAAAAGCTTTGTCGCCTGTTCTGACACTTCCTTGAGGTTGCCCATGATTTCGGGCGCACTTTCAAAAACCTGTTGCAGGGCGGATTTATCCGACCGTATCTCTGGCCGTTCCTGTCCCGGTTTTGCCGTCAAGGGCGGGGCGGATTCTGTGCCGCCGCTAATTTCAATGAAGCCAACGCCGGTAATGCCCTGGGTTTCCAAACGGGCAACAGCATCTTCACGGATCGGGGTATCTTGCGGCACATCAATCACGACCTGCACTTCCCCAAAGCGATCCGGTGAAATGCGCATGCTGGTGACATTGCCAATGGGAATGCCGCTGTATCGCACGGGGCTGCCAACCGACAGACCTGTGACAGAGCCCTTGAAATAGACATCATAGCGTGTCGTGTCCGACCCAAGCTCAAGCCCCGCCAGCCAAACCACCGCAGCGATCACTGCGATAAAGAATGACAACACAAAGCTACCGACAAGGACGAAACTGGCCCGTGTTTCCATAATCTAACCGTCCCCTTATTCCGCAGCCATTCCAGAGACCGCCCGCGCGCGCGGTCCATGAAAATATTCCTGAAGCCACGGATGATCCGCTTTCATCAGCTGTTCCATCGTACCGACCATCACCTGTTTGTCCACAAGTGCGGCGATCCGATCACAGATCGCCGCCAGACTGTCCAGATCATGGGTCACCATAAAGACTGTCAGCCCCAGACTGCCCTGCAGCGACCGGATCAATTCATCGAACGCCGCCGCACCAATGGGATCCAGCCCTGCCGTCGGTTCATCCAAGAATACAACATCAGGATCCAGTGCCAGGGCCCGTGCCAATCCAGCACGTTTGCGCATACCACCCGATAATTGAGACGGCAGCTTGCCACCAGCCTCTGGGGCCAGACCGACCATTTTGATCTTCAACGCCGCCAGTTCGTCCATCAGCGCCTGGGGCATGTTCAGGTGTTCCCGCATCGGAACCTGAATATTTTCCGCCACGGTCAAAGACGAAAACAACGCGCCATCCTGAAACAGAACCCCGATGCGGGTCCGCAACCGATTGCGCGCATCCAGGCTGGCCCCCCATACATCGGTGCCCAGCAGTTCTATCCTGCCGCCACTGGGGCGCTGCAGGCCGACAATTTCCCGCAACAGCACTGATTTCCCGGTGCCCGATCCCCCAACAATGCCAATCACTTCCCCCCGGTTGACGTCCAGATCCACCCCATCATGGATGACCTGTGTCCCGAACTGGGTTTTGATGCCACGCACCCGAATGGCAATGGGATCGGTATCGGTGTCTGATTTCAGGGGATCCTGGGTCATCTCATACCCCCAAGACGGAGAAGAGAATGGAGAACAGGGATGTTGCAACGATCACCAGGAAGATCGATTCAACAACAGAGGTTGTCGTCTGGCGCCCAACGCTTTCTGCCGTGCGCTCAACCTTCAACCCCTCGTAACAGCCAACAATTGCGATGATATAGGCATGAACCGGGGCCTTGACCATGCCAACCAGAAAGTCATTCAGATCCACCGCCTTTTTCAGGGCCGTCACGAATTGTTCCGGTGACAGGCCCAGGGACAGAACCGTCATGACCCCCCCGCCCAGAATCCCCATGACATCGGCAAAGAATGTAAGAAAGGGTAAGGTGATCATCAATGCCAGTACCCGGGGCTGCACCAGAACCTCAATCGGATCCAGGCCCAGGGTGCCCATGGCGTCGATTTCTTCATTCACCTTCATTGTACCGATTTGCGCCGTAAAGGCGGACCCGGACCGCCCGGCGATCATGATGGCCGTAATCAAGACGGCAACTTCCCGCAGCATGGACAGGCCAACCAGATTGACCGTAAAGACCTCCGCCCCGAACTGACGCAATTGATCCGACATCAGATAGGCCAGCACGACACCGATCAGGAAGGACAGCAGACCAACGATTGGCAAGGCGTTCAGCCCGGTCTGTTCAATCTGTGTCACCAAAGCCTTGGGCCGCAAGCGACGGGGCGACAGAATTGTGCGCCCCATTGTGATCGTAACCAGGCCGATGAAATTCAGCAGCTCGACGCCCTTCATCATGGCTGCGACAAAACCCTGCCCGATCCGCTCCAAAAACTTAACCAGGCTGTTTCTTGTGTCTGTGGCAACACCATCTGTTGCCGCCTGACTGGAGACCAGGTCCAACATCGGCCGATGATTTCGGGAAACACCAATGAAGTCCACACTGATTCCCTCGCTGCGCAGTCGGGATGCACAGCGGAACAGCAGCCATGCGCCCGCACTGTCCAAACGTTCCAGATCCGATAGATCGAAAACAATCCGTTCCGCCGCGTCCGTTCGCAGGGAAGAAACAAGCTTGTCCAATGCTGTCGCGCTGGAGATTGTCCAGGCCCCGCCCGCGCTGACGGTCAGGAACGCCCCGTCACTATGGGTGCGCATCCATCCTTCAGTATTCATGCGCCAACCGTCCTATCCCGCATTGCGGCATCCCATATCGATCATTAGACTGCGCCCCCTGTACCCCCCCAAGACATTAGAGGCACATATGGACCTTGCGCAACACATCCGAACAATTCCAGATTTTCCAAAGCCTGGAATTCTATTCTACGACATTTCCACCTTACTGGCGCATCCACAGGCGTGGAAGCATTGTGTGCTGCAACTGGCTGACATCTGCAAGGCATGGCAGGCCGATATTCTGGTGGGGATTGAAAGCCGGGGATTTCTGACCGCCGCGCCTTTGGCGCTGGAATTGGAACTGGGCTTTGTGATGGTGCGCAAGCAAGGAAAGCTGCCCGGTGAGACGGTTCGCCATGTTTACGAATTGGAATATGGAACCGACACAATCGAAATTCAGGCCGACGCGATTAAGCCCGGCCAGCGGGTTGTTGTTCTGGATGATCTGATGGCAACGGGCGGCACAATGTCCGCAGCGATCGAGTTGATTCGCAAGGTTGGCGGTACGGTAGCAGGCGTTGCCTGTATCATCGAACTGGAAGGCCTGGGCGGGCGCGACGAAATCGACGTGCCCTTTAAATCCCTGGTTCAGTTTGAAATCTAGTGTGGTGCGCGGTCTGAATACAGAAACTGCTGTAGCTTACAGCAGAGGGGCCAAACCATCGACGGCGGGACCACACAAGGTGCCGGCCATTTCCAGCAATGCCTCATCCGCCCCATAGGCGCCCATCAGGGACAGCGCCACAGGCAGCCCCGCAACCCGCCCAACCGGCAGGGATAATTGCGGCACACCCGACAGCGGGGCAATGCCGGACAATCGAATGATCTGGGCCCTGATTTCATTGGAGGCAACGGCGCTGCGTCCCGCCTCAAGCGCGGGACCAGGGGCGGCTGGCAGCACCAGCACCGACCCATCCTGTGTCACCTGTTTTAACCGGGCGGTGATTGCCGCGCGTTGACCAAGGGCTTCTTCATGCGCCGCCTGTGTCAGGGACTTGCACCATTCCAATCGCTCCCTAATTCCGGGGCCAATGCTTGGTTTTGTCTCTTCAATCCAGGATCCCAAAGTCTGCCAAATCTCAGCACCCTGCGCGATGCGGAAGGTTTCAAACCACTCTGCCAAACTGCTGTCCTGGGCCAGCGTCATGCGCTCCACAGGGCCATACAGGGCCTCTAACCGCGCAACGGCAGGGTCCAGCGCCAGGGCGGTATCCGTTGACACTTCCTGCCAGGCATCGACGGGATACAGCAAGCGTGCGGGACGCTTGGGCTGCAACACGGGAACCTGAAGCAAGACCCGGCCAATTGTCTGCATCAGGATAGGATCCCGCGCAAACCAACCTGCCGTGTCAAAGCTGGCTGCCAGCGGGAACACCCCCTTCAGCGACACCCGACCATGACTGGGGCGCAGGCCGAAAATCCCGCAAAAGCTGGCCGGGATACGAACCGAGCCGCCAGTATCCGTGCCCAAGGCGAAATCAACCAGCCGCCCGGCCACTGCAGCAGCCGATCCACTGGACGACCCGCCACAGACATGACCCGGCGCATTTGGATTGATGGGGGTTCCGAAATGATGGTTTTCGCCAATGATGGAAAAGGCGAATTCGTCGGTGATCGTCTTGCCCCGAACAGACGCGCCAGCCGCCAGAAGTGTCGATACAGCCTGGGCATGATCTGTCGCGGCGGAATGGGTGCGACCCCAGTCTGGATTCCCGCAGGCGGCAATCGTTCCTGCGATATCATACAGGTCCTTTACCGCAAAGGTCGTTCCGGCCAAAGGCCCTGAACTTTCCCCATCCAAAGACAAGTCTTCGTCTATAAACGCATTAAACCGACCAGGTGCGCGCATTACCGTTCCGTCAATGAATTGTTGATGCCTTTTTCAATCGGTTTCAGCAGATATTGCAGAACAGTTTTGTGGCCTGTGATAATATCAACCGTGGCTGTCATACCGGGAATAATAGGCATATCCTTGCCCAGGCTGGTATCTGTCGTCGACAGACGCACCCGGTAATAGGGCTTTCCCTCCTCATCCAGGATCGTATCGGGGGAGATATCCACCAATTGCGCGTCCAGCCCGCCATGGATGGAGAAATCATAGGCCGACACCTTCACAACAGCCGTAAGACCCGGATAAAGCTGTGCGCGATCCGCGGGGCGAATGCGGGCTTCGACCAGCAGGGAATCCTCCAAAGGCACAATTTCCGCCACGGGGTCCCCTGGCTTCACAACACCACCAATTGTGTTGATCAGGATCTTATTGACGGTTCCACGCACGGGCGACCTGATATCGGTTCTCTTTTCCCGATCCTGACCAGCGGTCAAATCTTCCCGCAGTCGCTCTGCCTCTGTCCGAACCTCACTTAACTGCTGCTGCGCCTTGGCGCGAAAGGCAGACAATTCCTGTTCAATCGTGCTGGTGGATTCCTGAATTTGAGAGCGTATGCGCGGAATTGAAAGCTTGGTATCTTCCAATTGCGATTCCAGTTCCACAACGGATCGCCGCAGGGTTAGGACTTCCTGTTGAGACGCAGCACCGCTGGCGACCAGCGGCTGAATCAGATTCAATTCCTGGCGCGCCAGTTCCAACTGACTTTCGATTTGCGATACCTGGGCTGTCTTTTGTCGCAATTCCTGCAATGCCTGGGTGCGCTGAGTTTCACGAATGCGAATTTTACCCTGCAATTCTTTCAGGTTGGTTTCGAAAACATCGCGCTGATCATTCGCGCGATTGGGAGCATTGGTCAGAATATCCTGGGAAAAGTTGATTTCAGTCGCCCCAGTGGCTTCCGCCTGTAACCGTGCGCCCTCTGCCAAAAGACTGCGATACTTTGTGGTCTTCTCTGCCAGTTCGGCATCGGCCAGGCGGTTTTCGATGCGCATAATCACCTGACCGGCTTCAACAATATCGCCTTCCCGGACGGCGATTTCTGAAACGATACCGCCTTCGAAATGCTGGACGATCTTAGTTTGACCAGACGGAATAATTTTTCCTTCGCCGCGGGTGATCTCGTCCAGATCCGCGCTGTGCGCCCAGACCAGAAACACAACAAAGAAGGCTGCGATCAGGAACAGCAGGATATGTGCCCATAACCGTGCACTGCGCCCGACACCCGAATTGCTTTCGGCGTCGTAAATTTCGTCACCCCAATTGCCTGCAGACATTTATGTCATTCCAATCTTAATGCGTGCCCCACTGAAAGTTGGACCGCAATCGGGTTAAACCTTTGCTGCCTGAATACGCCCTGACGCCAGCGCTTCCATCACGATTTCCTTCGGGCCATCCGCAACAATGCGCCCGCCATCCATAACGATCAACCGATCCACCAGCGTCAACAATGATCCACGATGGGTTACCAGAATAAGCGTCTTATTTGTCAAAACTGTTCCCAACCGTGCCTTGAACCGCCCTTCTGTGGTGTTATCCATGGCGCTTGTTGGTTCATCCAATAAAAGGATTGGCGGGTCCAATAACAAGGCCCGCGCTACTGCAATCGCCTGGCGCTGGCCGCCGGATAAGGACAATCCGCGCTCTCCCACCGGTAAATCAAGACCAAGCGGGTGTTTAGAGATGAATTCATCCACCCCGGAAATGCGCGCCGCGCGCAAAATCGCGGAATCATCAGCATAAGGCGCACCCAGGGCGATGTTTTCCTTCACCGTTCCAAAAAACAGGTAAACATCCTGGGGCACCACACCAACAGAACGGCGCAAATCCGCTGGATCAATCTGGCGCACATCCGTGCCATCGACCAGAACCGATCCTTCATCCGGGTCATACAGGCCCAGCAACAGCCGCTCGATTGTGGATTTACCAGACCCAATCCGCCCGATGATTCCAACCTTTTCACCCGCTTCAATCTTAAAGGAAACATCGCTCAACGCGGTGGTCTTTGCCTCTGGATAGGTGAATTTCACATTCTTGAATTCCAACATCCCGTTGAATTCAGGGCGATGCACGAAAGAGCGACCTTCCGGGCGTTCCACCGGGGTCTGCATCATCTTGTCCAGCGCATTCAGGGATTCCCGCGCCTGGTTAAAGCGTGTGGCGATCCCGGCAATCTGGGACAGCGGTGCCATCGCCCGCCCGGCCAGAATGGTACAGGCAACAAGGGCACCCGTCGTCATATTGCCTTCATGGATTTCATAGACACCGACCAGCACCACGGTCACCGTCACGAACTGTGTAAAAAAGCCACTAAGGTTTAAGGCAAACTGGGACCACCGCGTTGCCTTCATAGACGACGATGCCGTTTTGGATACGAAGGTTTCCCAGGCACGCTGCATGCGCCCTTCCGATGCGGTTGCCTTAATGGTTTCCGCGCCGGAGATCGCCTCGATCAGGATCGCATGCTTTTGCATCGCCTCGCGCGTGGTTTCCTGAACAATCTTGCGCATTTGTATCTGAACGATAAAGCCACAGATGACAGCCAGGAAAACCATGAATGCGGGAATAGCAACAATCGCCGGACTGCCGATGATGGCGATCACCCCCAGGAACAGGAAGATGAACGGGAAATCAACCAGGGCGGTCACGGTGGAAGACGTAAAGAATTCCCGCAGGCTTTCAAATTCCCGCATCGAATTGGCAAGCCCACCGGCTGAGGGCGGACGATTGGCCATTTTCATGCCCATCACCTGTTGGAACAGGCGGGCTGCAATTTTGGTATCAGCCGTCTTACCGGCAACATCCACCAGATAGCCCCGGATCAATTTCAACATGAAATCAAAGCCATAGACGATGGAAATACCAATCACCAGGACCCACAATGTCTCTTCGGCAAAGTTGGGCACAACACGGTCATAGACATTCATGGTGAATAGCGGGCTGGCAATCGCAAAGCAATTGACCATGATCGCGGCTACCCCGACTTCGATATACAGCTTCCACGAATTCAGCAGCGTCCCCCAGAACCAGCCTTTCGGATCGGCGATGCGGTCATCTTGTGCCCGTTTGTCATATTGAAATTCAGGCCGCGCAAACAGGGCATAGCCAACATATTCCTGGACCAGCTCGTCATAGGCAACATCACGGGTTCCAGCACCCATTTCCGGTAGGATAATGGTCGCGCGCCCCTCGTCCCGGCGAATATCCGTCAGAACACAGGCCCGTTGGCGGCTGAGCAGCAAGACACAGGGCAGTGACAATTTGGACACGCTGTCTAGGTTGCGGCGCTGAAGACGCGACGAGATCCCCGCCCGTTCTGCTGCACGCACAAACAATTCCGGCGTCAACATACCATCAACCAATGGCAGCGCAGAGGTCAGCGCTTCGGAGGAGATGTTACGTTCCAGCAGGGTACAAAGAATGGTCAGGCAGCCCAATAACGGATCATCTTTGGTGCCCGGCGTTGGACGAATTTGCCAGCCTGTTGAGGCACTGCGGCGATCCTTGCTGTCACGGGCGCCGTCCCGTCGATTCCGATTGGCGCGCCGTTCCGCAGCAGCATTGCGCGCAGAATCAGAATCTTGGGGCCCGCCATCAGAAGAATCTGGATCATCCCCATCTGCTTTCTGAGGCGGGCGGCGGGTTGATTTTGCAGCCCCGGCAGTTTTTGCCACGTCATCGGCTGCGTCATTCAATGCCGCGGCGGTATCATTCGCGGCGCTGGCACGCTCAAAATGTCGATGCAAGGCCTCCGGGGACAGCAGATCCCGTTCCGCGCGCCCAGCATTCGGGTCATTGCGACCGCTATCCAAGGGATTCAACAATCCAGCCGAGCCTGACTCCTGGCCTTGATCAACAGAATCCGGCGGTTGTTTTTCGGTACCTCTAGCAGCCTCGCTGGGCGCATAGGGGCGTGGCGGATCAGTCCGCTTTGCCGACACGGCGGCTTTTTGGTCTAGATCTGAGTCACGCGCCATGGAGTAATTCCAACGCTCCCGCTAAAGCCTACCGTCACACTGTTTAGGGCATACACGCCCAATAAGCCAATAGTTCTAACATTTAAGCACGATTCATACCAAACACCATCGTGACAAAAGGTTAACACAATGAAAAAGCGGAGGACAATACAGCCCTCCGCTTCGTCAATTTCGCATATACGCCCTAATTGCTAGAGCGCGTTAGCCATTCTGCGGGTCTTCGTTATTGCTATCGGTCAGCCCCGGTATCACCGGCGCGATCATAACAATTCCAGCGTCATGGGCAGATGGTGGAGGTGTCGCCCCGCCGGTGTCTCCACCACCCAGCACGTCATCCTTCATCTGCATCAGTTCATCAATATTCAACGATCCATTCTGATCCGCATCCGCGTCATAGGATGCGATGTTGTCTTCAGACCCAAAGACAGAGGCATCAACACCGACCAGTTTGATCGCGCCACCATCGCCAAGGCTGATGATTGTATCGTCACCATCCTGCAGGATTGTCATATCATCCTGTTCATAGCCGCTGATGAACAACTGATCCGTGCCGACTTCGAAGTCGTTGATGGTATCGACCCCATCGCCGCGTGCATAGAAGAACGCATCGTGTTCTCCATCGCCCGTGCCGCCGACATCGCCGCCCCACAACTGGTCGCCCTGTTGGAAATCAGCCGCAGAGGGTACAGGTTTCACGGACAGGATCGCATCATTGTAATCCTGATCGCCACCATTCAGCAGGTCTTCGAAGCCGATCAGGGTTTCACCGGAACCACCCACAATCACTTCTGGATCACCAGACGGTGCGAAGCCGGAAACCGTCTGATAGGTCAGATGATTGCCGTTGCCGGAAGCATCTTCCACCGTTTGATTGCCTGCATCATAGCTGCCGAAGTGATAATCCGCCGTAACATTGTCGGTATCGTCTGGCAAAGGTTCACCGGCATTCTGGGCAATCTCTACCGGGTCACGAACTTCGTCAAAGAACCGTGCCTGGGTCAGAGTGCCCGAGAACACCTGATCCTGATCAAAGCCACCGCCATTGCTGTCCTGTTCCTGTCCGAAGACCAGGGTACCGCCGCCATTCAGGCTTTGACCCGTTGCGATGTTGTTCGCGGCAAAGCCTTGAACCCCATCGACATAGACCTTCAGATCCCCTGTCTCGCCATCCCATGTTGCAGAGAGCATATGTTCCTGCCCATCGAACAGACCGGACGCCAGGATCGTGGTCACCACAGCGACGCCCGCGACGATGACTTGGATGGTACCATTTTGAGCGCCGATGGTGAATTCGTTGCCGTTGTTCCGGCCTGCGGAATAGGACACCAGCGGTGTAAAGCTGGGACCTTGCTCCGTCGCCTTGAACCCAACTTCAACAGTGACCTGCTGGCCGGAGATAACATCACCGCCCCCTTGCAGGTAACCATCCTTGCCATCCGCATTGATGGTCAGGCCAACACCATCGGTAATTTCTGTGACCTGCGTATGGTCTTGCCCATCTGCATTCAGGCTGGACGGGTTGGAGAAGTAGGCCTTCGCATCCTGTCCTTGCAGTTCCTGACCATCCGCAAAGATCGTGATCTCGCCCGTTGCGCTTTCCCCAAAGGTGACGACGGTGCCATCCGCCAGACCCTGGTTGATATCCGCCCCATCCGGGATCAGGAAGAAGCCAATATCTTCCTTATCAAAACCATCCATCAGGATCGTATGGGTCGATCCAACATCGGTCTGATGCAGGTTGGCCCAAATCACCTGTCCGGTTTCCGGTGTGCCTTCATCATCCAGGACATAGTAACCCACCGAGTTGGAATATGACGCATCCGTACCCTGGAAGGTGACTGTCAGGGATTGAGGCCCAACATCAACCGACCCGGCATCCGATCCACCCATGATCCAATCGCGACCCGCCCCGCCAGAGACGATGTCGTTACCCGACCCGCCCTGCAGGAAGTCATTGCCGTATTGGCCAAAGACCTGATCATCACCGCTGCCACCATGAATGGTGTCGTTGTTGTCACTATCGATCTCAGGCGCTTCATAAGGTTGGGCGGAAATGGCCTTCAACAGGAAGTCAGAGTTGTGACCGCTGTTGCCAGCCCCGTCATTCATCGGTGTCAATTCAATCGATGTAATCGGGAAACCTGCTGTGATTGTGGCATTCGCCAAACCATTGACAGTTCCATCGATGACGCCGGTTGCCTGCTGACCATCCGGACCAAACGCGGTCCAGCGCGCCTGTTCCAGATATCCTGGATCGTAAGGACCATGATCCGCCGTGATCTGGGTTTCCCCATCAAACAGAGCAGAAAGCGTCACGGTGACATCGCCCATGGGCTGATCAAACGTCATCCGCATGACCTCTGTCCCGGTCGTGGTCTGACCATCGATCGTGTCGATTTCACCGCCATCGATTCCGCCACCAACTGAAATCCCAGCGTAGTTATAGCTGCCATGCAGACTGGTATCGCCAGTATGGCTGCCATTGATGGTGAAACTGATATCCTTGGTGGAGAAGTTCCGATCGCTATAGCTGTCAGTCGACGGATCGAACCGCAAGGCCTGCAATGTCACGCCAGCATCCTGCCATGTTGCGACGACATCAGAGGTATCGATATCCGTACCTGTGATATCCAGCGACAGGGATTCTGCCGGTTCAGCGGGTTCGACACCGCCAACCATGCCCGACACTTCCAGATTATCGAAGCGGATTTCAACGCTTTCACTTTCTGTCGTCTTGGCGTTGTTGTAACCGCCCAGCGTGATCTGGTGATCACCCGCAGGCAGATCGCCGACATTCACCGTGACCGTCTGCCAACCCGTATCGCTGTCGCCGCCACCATTGCCGTTGCCAAAGACCCGCGTCACAAAGTCGTTGCCGTTGATGTCGATACGTTGACCATCAATCGCGACCCAGACTTCGCCGAATTCGTTCGATTCAAAGTCATCATCAACAATCATGCGATAGCTGAAGGTGATCGTGGTTTCTGTCGCCGCCGCATCCACAGAAAAGTTGGATGTGAAGCCACCGGACATATCAGTGATGTCACAATCATCCTTGCCGCCCAGCTTCACAACCATCTGGTCATTGTCCATGAAGCCCTTCGCATACTGGTCACCACTGCTGCCATACTGGTTCAGCGGATCATCCGAATAGCTGGGGGACGACAAATCGAAGTCGACCTCAACCGGCTGTGATACAGGCGGGGCAACGGGTTCTACACCGCCAACCGTGCCCGATACTTCCAGATCATCGAAGCGGATTTCAATGCTTTCGCTTTCTGTCGTCTTGGCATTGTTATAACCGCCCAGCGTGATCTGGTGATCACCCGCAGGCAGATCGCCG
>TARA_R100001143_G_scaffold63471_1_pt1 | contig 40856 bp, 46 predicted proteins | sample TARA_R100001143 | Tara Oceans TARA_R100001143 (sample SAMEA2621300) | marine metagenome | biome: marine biome (ENVO:00000447); feature: mesopelagic zone (ENVO:00000213); material: "saline water (ENVO:00002010), including plankton (ENVO:xxxxxxxx)" | depth 800 m | reverse complement strand
AAACAGCGTCCTGGTCGATCCCAAATAACCGCGCACCACACTAGGCGGCTTAATCGCCCAGCCCTTTGATGGACGCAAGCAGATCAGACAAGGCCGCCTTGGCATCGCTGCCGAGTGCATCCTCGGACTCCTCAGAGTCCCTGTCCTGATCGACAACAGCTGCGGACGTGCCTGTCTGGCGCTGGATTGCCGCCGCCAATTCTTCCATCTGGACCGGTTTGGAAACGTAATCAGACATACCGCTGTCGATATAATATTCCCGGTGCCCGTCCAGCGCATTCGCCGTCAACGCCACGATCGGGATATCGGCCCATGCTTCTTCACTGGCCCGGATCCATTGTGTTGCCGTCGGCCCATCCATGACGGGCATCTGGACATCCATAAAGACCAAATCATAGGGAACCAACCGCAGAGTTTGCAGCGCTTCCATCCCGTTTGACACGGTATCTACATGATGACCCAGTTTTTGTAACATGGTCCCGATGACGATCTGATTGACGTGGTTGTCTTCCACCAGCAACAGGCGCAGGCGGCGGGTTTCGTCCGGTGTTATCTTAACGGCGTCTGTATCCAAAGGAATGGATGTCGGACCAGGCTTGCAGTGCAATTCGAACCAGAATGTCGAACCAACACCTTCCTGGCTGCTGAAACCAATCTGGCCCCCCATCAGTTCAACCAATTGCTTACAGATCGCCAGACCAAGACCCGTCCCACCATATTGCCGGGACGTGGAACTGTCCGCCTGGGTAAAACTGTTGAACAAACGCCCCTTTGCCTCTTCTTTAATGCCGACACCGCTGTCCTGGATTTCAAATCGAATGTGAATACTTTCTGCGTCATCGGTCCCTTCTGAATGGGTCACCACACGCAAGATCACCTGGCCTTCCTTGGTGAATTTGATCGCGTTACCCACCAGATTGAACAGGATCTGACGTATTCTTGTGGCGTCCCCTAACAGGTTTTGAATTGCCTCTTCATCCCCCTGCGTTATCAGCGATACCGATTTCTGCTCTGCCTGGGGCCGCAACAATTGAACAACGCTTTGTAGAACATCGCCCAAGCGGAAGGCTTCCTGTTCGATCTCAATTTTCTTCGCCTCCAGCTTGGAGAAATCAAGAATATCGTTCAGGATGATCAACAGGTCCGATGCGGATTGCCGTGCAATCTCGGTAAATCGGCGCTGTTCGGCTGTCATGTCAGTGTCCAGCAACAGGCCGGTCATGCCCAGAATGCCATTCATTGGGGTGCGTATCTCATGGCTCATCGCCGCCAGGAATTCTGACTTGGCCCGGGTTGCCGCCTCTGCCTCATCACGGGCGACCGCGATATCTTCTGTCATCACCACCAGCTCCGCGCTTTGCCGTTCCAGGCGGCGCTGGGCCAGCTTTTGTTCTGAAACAATGCGCTGCAGTTCTAATTCAGCCTGCTTTCGGTCCGTGATATCCTGGAATGTCCCATCAAATCCGGTGCAGGTTCCTGTGGAGTCAAAAGCAAGACGGCCGCGTTCCTGAATATAACGCCATTCCCCGCTGGGCAGTGTAATCCTGTATTCATCCGCATAATCTTCCAGCGCTGCGATTGCCGATGCGGCCCGATCGCGAATGCGTTGGGCATCTTTTTCGCTGACCAAATCAGCCAGGGTATTAAAATCAACGATGTTCTCGCCTAACGGCTGAAGGCCAAACAGCGCACAGGCCTGATTGGACAGATGGGTGAACCGTCCCTGCTCCAGGGAATAAGAAAAATCACCCAGCCGCGCCAATGTCTGAGCCTCTTCAACACGGGCGGACGCTTGCGCCATGCGGGTTTCGCGCTCGACAACCTCCGTGACATCAATGCGCAGCCCCACCACGCCGCCATCATCCAACGCCCGCTCCTCAACGCGGGTGAAGGTGCCATCTGCATTTTTCTGAATAAAGGAGCTTTGGGGAGATTTATGCGCGTCCATTCGCATTCTTATAAAATCTTCCCAGTCTTCTGGTTCGATCTGGAAAACACCGGCTTTCAGACCATCCCACAACAATTCCTCATAATGGGCACCGGTGACAAATTTATCGGCAACCAGGGGATGCATGGTTTTATATTGCGTATTACACATCACCAATCGATGTTCTGAGTCAAAAATAACAAACCCTGCTGAAATCGATTCCACGGCTGTTTTCAGCACCATTTCGGCGCGCGCCTGGGCCACAAGCGCTTTTTCCAGTTCCTTTTCCCGCTTTACCAGTTCGGTCACATCAATGCGAAATCCCACAATCCCGCCATCCGGGGTTCGGCGCTCCTCAATGCGCAGCCAGCGACCGTCTTCCAGGTTTTGCAACACGGGCTCCCCAGGATTCTGGTGAATCGCCACCCGTTCCTGAACAAATGCCTCTACTGAGGCGGGATCTGTTGCAACATTCGTGAATTGCCCCCGTTGCGCGCCATACCGGATGATTTCCGCGAATGTATTTCCGATTTTCAAGGCAGGTTTGGTCAGGGCATAAAAATCTGCATATCGCGAATTGAAGACCTGCAGGCGATCTTCGCTATCATACAGCACAAAACCCTCGCTTAAGGATTCCAGGGCGATGCTCATTTGGTGCTCTGCCCGTTTCTGCGCGCGCAAAGAGAATTGCGCCTTTTCCAATGCGACCTCAGCATCCTGCTGTCGCTGTGCCGCAATGCCTGACAAAAAACTCATCCGATAGACCAATGCCGTTGCAGCCAGCCCGATCAGTAAAATTAACTCTGGGAACCAACTCATCAACCCACGACGAGCAGCGTGACCGACCGTAATGCGCCAATCCGGACTAATCCGATCCAGCGTTTTGGAAACCGTCAATGACGACCGTTGATCTAAATTTGCGCCAATATGAAAAGCCTGCCCGGAATCATCCTGCAACACAATCGACAGGTCCTCCGGAAAAGGCAGCTCTTTATGATCGGTCAACAATGTCGGCAGATCAAACACGCCAAACGTCTGACCATAGAAAAGAACATTTTGATTGGGCGGGGCCACAACCACAAAACCCAAATTACCGGTTAACAATTTAAAGAACCCTGAATACGCCATCTCCCCAGTCCGCATGGCGCGTCGGAAACTATCGCCCACCGTGGGTAAATCAAACACAGACAATCCAATCGCTGCCGCATTCCCCCGAATTGGCTCAATCCATTTAATGATGCCATTCTGATCCGTGTGCTCAAGTGACAGGATACCCGGATAATCCCGCACCAATTCACTTGCGTCACGTCGCCAGAAAGTCTCGACATCAGGATTACTTGTATTCCAGCGACCCGCCATACGCTCAATTCCAGCGGCGCGCCGGATCAGTATTCCGGAAACCGCATCCGCAACTGCATCCACTTGAAGCTGTAACTCACGCGATTCAGCCTCTTTCTGATTTTCCATCGCCAACTGCCAGGCGATCAGGCTGAAAATCAGACCGATCACTAAGCTGGCGGCATTTCTGATTACACGACTTTGCCGCCCAGTGGCGCGCACTGTCAGATAAACATTACCCAGAATCGCCAATCCCAGAAAAATCAGACTAAATGATGTGAAAACGCCAACATCCGAATGCTGGTCCAATTGCGTTCCTGGATTGGTGCTGAATATCCAGGCGGCGATACCACTGAAGCCGGCCGGAACCAGAATGACACTTATCGCCCCGCGGATTGCAACAGACGACCGTCCCTCAAAAAACGTAGCGATCACGGCCGCAGTTAATAGAAAGATACATACCGCCGTTCCCAAAGGCATGCGCTGTATCACGGGCGCATTTTCTGCGTTCTTGAACGCCACAAGAAGATTTGCCAGTCCGATATGTTGCTCGGTAAACCCTTGTCCCAGCGACAATGCACATGTGACCATGGCAAGCCCTGACAAGCCGATCACCAGCCAACGCCGTAAAAACACCGGTATCAGCCCCCGACGGTGCCCTGACATACTGAACGGGTATATCCGCAACAGCAGAGCCAGCGACACCGCAAACAGACTGATCCCTGCATCCAGATATGTTGGCGCGCTATCGATCGCCATGAAACCTGGTTCCGGGTTGCCGAACAACCAAAGACCAGCCAGGATTGAACTGGAGATAACGACCAGTCCCGCAAATCCAATGGATAATGCCATCACACTCCACCAGCTTGCCGTAGACCCGCTAGAATTCGATTTTATTTCCGGCTTCAACAAAACGACTTTCTATATGTGACCGATGCGGTCTGATACCCAGTATAGACTGACAGATGGACTATAAATGCTAAAAAAGTACTAATACACTGGTCAGAAAAATATGATCGCAACGTATATATACTATGCTACGGTCGCATAGGTTAACAGTAGGTCCCGATATAATGCATTTTTCTGAACACCCGTTGCCCCAGCCATTCTTTCGTCGGTGCCACGTGGTGCTGATCCTATGGGCGATTGGCTTGGCCTTTGCGCTTCCTTTTCGTAACGTATACGCGGACTCCATCGCCAATGCGCCATCGACCTTGGCGCGCACGGTAGTCGATGCGTCCGAATATCCGTGGAGTGCGGTTGGGCGGGTCAATATCAGTGGCGTCAGTTCCAGATCCCATTGCACGGGATCATTGATCGGGGAGCGTATCGTCCTGACGGCCGCTCATTGCCTGTATTTTCGCCCGACAAAACGCTATGCCGCACCACAGCTTATTAACTTTGTTGCAGGCTATCAGCGCGAAAAATATGTTGCCCATTCAACAGCCATTCAGATCATCCCCTCCCCCAATTTTAATGGGGAGCTTTGGGCAGATCCATCCAATATGGAACACGACTGGGCGATCGTGATTCTAAAAGATCCAATTGGCCGCAAAGCCGGGTATCTGGGCTTTCAGGCCTTGGATGCAGAAACCCTGAAGCAGATGATCGATACAAAACAGTATTTCTCTTTGGCTGGCTATCCCAAGGACCGTGCCCATGTAATTTCCGTCGACAATGCCTGCCGTATCCTGGGATTCCTGGGGCATGGGGAATTATTAAGCCACAGTTGCGAGATTGTCAGCGGCGATTCCGGTGCACCCATCGCAATCCGCACAAAATCGGGCCTGCAGGTGATTGGCTTGAACAGTGCGACCAATGTCCCGCTGACAGACGGTACCGTCACAAATACCGCCGTGCCAATTTACACCATTCTGAATCTGGTGGAGCGCGCCATTCGCCATACGGAAATGAATGCGGTTTTTTCATCCGACAACAGCCGCGAAGGGCAGGGTCCGGTCGAATAATCAATGCCTGACGATTAACCGGTCACCCGCAGCCCGATTACCCAAAAACAGCCCAGGCCATGCGACAGGCCGTGATCAACAAAAACACGGCGAAGGCCCGGCGTAAAAGGGGTGGAGAGATGGTATGAGCCAGCTTTGCCCCCAGCGGTGCAAAAGCGATCGTTGAGGGCACGATAACCGCAAAGGCCAACAGATTTGCATAACCCAGGCTGAAAGGCGGCAGGCCAGGCTCTCCAAATCCACTGATGATGAAACCGATCACGCCGGGCAATGCGATCACCGGGCCCAGTGCGGCTGCGGTTCCCACGGCCCGTCGGATCGGCACATTAAACAGGCTGAGCGTGGGCACACCCAGCGTTCCCCCGCCAATCCCCATGACGACACTGAAACCCCCGATAAACATGCCGATTAAGGCGCGACCGGGCCAGGATGGTAAAGATTTGCTCAGGCACCATTCCTGCTTGCCCAGGCCCATATGCACGGCGACCAGCAAGGCGACGGAGGCGAAGATGATCTTCAGGGTTTCCCCACCGGCCCGAGTCCCGATGAAAATGCCAATCGCAACGCCCAGCACGACAAAGACGCCCAACTTCTTCAACAGATCAACATCCACCCCACCCCGTTTCCAGTGTGACTGGGCAGAAACCAGACCGGTCGGCACGATTGTCGCCAATGACGTCCCAACCGCCAAATGCATGCGCAAATCCTCCGGCACGCCAAAGGCAGGCAACAGCATATACAGGATGGGCACGATCACGATTCCACCGCCAACACCCAGCAATCCGGCCAGGGTACCCGCAAAGGCCCCCGTCGCCAGCAAGGCCAAGGCAAACGGCAATAAAAAGGCGAAATCGAATTCAATCGGCATAATCAGTATCCTTTCAAACCTACTTAAACCGGATGGCGGGCGGATATTTTCACCGCCAAACCAAAACTAAACAGCCCGATCAGCGCCAAGCCGATCAAAGCCAACACGACCAGATCATAGCCGCCCCAACGCCAAATCAGACTGCCCACACTGGGCCCCAATGCCGTCGCAGCGACAAAAGGCACAGCCACCGCACCGGAAATGGTTCCAAACCCGGTGCGCCCCAGCAGATGCGCCGTGACAAGCGGACGCAGAATGCTGACGACCCCATGGCTGGCACCTTGCAACAACACGAACAGATAAATCAGCACCGGAATCACCGCCGCCAGCCCCAAAAAGACGCCGCCAACCGCGATGGATACAAAGATTACACCACACAGTGTGATCACCCCTATCCACCGTTCCGTCAACAGCATAACGATACGCCCGACCACCTGCATTGGCCCCAACAGGGAAATCGCCAGGACGGCAGATGCCAATGATATGCCCCGTTCGTCCAACAGGGGCAGCAAATGCGTGACAACAATGGCATGGTTTAGACCCAGAACCGCAAAACTGGCAGCCAGCAACCAGTAAGTCGGGCGCGATAATGTCTGGCGCAGCGCTGATTTGCGCAATTTTGTAACGTCGCCCTGACTGGAGTGATGCGCGGAACTGTCAAACGCGACATCCCCGGCCCTCAATCGGGTGCCAAACCAGAACAGGGGCACGGCAATGGCCAGGATCAGAACGGCCATCGTGCCACTTGCCGCCTGCCAATTGGCCGATACTGCAATCCAGTTACACAGCGGGAAAGCGACGGTTCCCGCAAATCCAGCCATCAGGGTGATCATGGTAATCGCGCTTCTGGCCTGAATCCCGCGGCGGTGTGTCAGGAAGGCGAAACAGGGCTCATACAGGCATCCCCCCATGGCGATGCCGATACCGATCCAGAGGGCGAAAAAGACAGGATAGGACTGGACCTGGGTCAACAGTAACAGCAATACACCGCCCAATGCCGCGCTTCCTGTTAGAATCCAGCGTCCCGCATCCTGATCAATCAACCCCCCGATCTTTGGCGCAACCACCGCAGAAACCAACAAGGCGCACGTCGCCGCCAGGGTCAGTTCCGTCTTAGACCATCCCAGATCGGATTCCCAATGCACCAACAGGGCCGGGAAAAGGTAATACATCCCTGCCCAAACCAAGGTTTCGGCAATCCCAAGGCACCATATCCGACTGTCCAGATAAATTGCACGGCTCATAACTGTGGTTTAGACCTCAGCATCTTTCCGCGTCAATCTCTCCCATGGATCAAGTCATTCAAATTCCAGGATCATCTGATCGACGGCAAGCCCTTCCCCCTGGCTGGCGTGGGCGGCCTTGACCGTGCCATTGCTGACGGCGCGCAAGACGTTTTCCATCTTCATCGCTTCAACAACCGCCAGTTCCTGCCCCGCCTCGACCACATCGCCGGGGGAAACGCTGAGCCGCACCAACAGGCCCGGCATGGGGGACAGCAGGAATTTCGACATGTCCGGCGGTGGCTTATAGGGCATCAACCGGCGCAGGCCCGCATGCCGGGTTTCCAGCACCAGCGCCCGAATGCGCGCGCCATCATGGCTTAACACAAAACCGGCCCCGTCCCGATCCACCTGGAACAGACGCAATTCATCATCCACTGTGGCCCGGAAAATGATCATGCCCGGCCGCCAGCCGCTTTCAATGAACAGTGTTCGGTCCCCCAGGGTCAGGCGATCCCCATCCGCGCCCCGGTCCAGATGCAGGGAGATTTCCTGCGCATCCTTGTCCCCCAGGAACACTGTATATTCTGATGGCAGATCCGGCGCACGGCCCTGTTCCTGACCGGAAATACGCCGCTCCCGCTGTTCAATCCGGTCCTGAATGACGGCTGCAATCGCCGCGAACAGGTCCGGGTCATCCGGCTTTAGATGCGCTTCGGTCAGGCCGTCTGGATATTCCTCCGCAATGAAATTGGTGGTGATCTGACCTTCGGCAAAGCGGGGGTGTTTCGCCAGATTTGCCAGGAAGGGCATGTTATGGCTCAAGCCACGCACCACATAGCCATCAATCGCCCGACGCAATTCCGCGATGGCTGAGGCCCGATCCTTGCCGCCGACCACCAGTTTGGAAATCATCGGATCATAGAACATGGAAATTTCAGCGCCGTCATAGCATCCGCTATCGACCCGTACTTTTCCTTCCACCGCTTCCGGCTCCCGATAGCGGCTCAGGCGGCCCGTTGATGGCAGGAAGCCACGTTCCGCATCTTCCGCATATAACCGCGCCTCAATCGCCCAGCCGGTCAGCGTGATATCGGACTGTTTCATCGGCAGCTTCTCGCCATAGGCGACGCGGATCATCCATTCAACCAGATCATAGCCGGTAACCAGTTCCGTGACCGGATGTTCCACCTGCAGGCGGGTGTTCATTTCCAGGAAATAGAAATTGCGATCCTTATCGACGATGAATTCCACCGTCCCGGCGGTGCGGTATTTCACCTGCTCGGCCAGCGCAACCGCCTGTTCGCCCATCGCCTTGCGGGTTGCCTCATCCAGGAAGGGGGACGGGGCTTCTTCAATCACCTTCTGATGGCGGCGCTGGATGGAACATTCCCGCTCCCCCAGATACAGGCAGGTGCCCTGCCCATCGGCCAGAATCTGAATTTCGATATGGCGGGGTTCTTCAATGAATTTTTCAATGAAGACGCGATCATCGCCAAAGCTGCTACGCCCTTCATTCATGGCCGAGACCAGACCCTCGCGGGCCTCTTTATCATTCCAGGCCAGGCGCATGCCCTTACCGCCGCCACCGGCAGACGCCTTCAGCATCACCGGATAGCCGATATCGTTGGAAATCCGCACCGCCTCTTCGGGGTCGGTAATCGCCTCCAGATGGCCGGGCACGGTGCTGACACCTGCGGCCAAAGCCAGCTTCTTGGATTCGATCTTGTCGCCCATCGCCTCAATCGCGCCGACCGGCGGGCCGATAAAGGCAATGCCTTCTTTCTCCAGCCGCTCTGCAAAGCGTTTGTTTTCCGACAGGAAGCCATAGCCAGGATGCACCGCCTCTGCGCCCGTGTCCTTACAGGCCTTAACGATGTTATCGATCACCAGATAGCTTTCAGAAGACGCCGCCGGCCCGACCAGCACCGCTTCCCCGCCCAGCGCCAGGGCCGTCTTCACATGCAGCGCCTGCGCATCCGCCTCAGAATATACCGCGACCGGCACGATCCCCATCCTATGGGCCGTGCGCATCACCCGACAGGCAATTTCCCCGCGATTGGCGATTAGGATTTTTTTGAACATGTTATTTCACCTCTGAGATTCGCGATCCTACAACCGTGCGTAACGCTTTAACAAAACAGACATCTTTAAATCTGATTTCAAATCACTACCATTTCTTGTCGGTAACCATCCGGCTTATTACATCAATACAAACATGGAGAAGATTCTGAGCCTCAGATAGATCGTAAATTTTTTCTGGATGCTGCGTAGGGTTTCTAAAATTACTTCGAATATTATCTAAATGATCTAGCAGAACCTTTTGTGGCGGGGAACGTAAACTTCTTAACTCGCTTACTATCGGTCCCCACATTCTATTTTTCAATCTTTTCTGTTTCTTATGCTTTTCATAAAAAGAATTCAGAACGCATTCGGTGCATCGCATGAGATGAAATGCTGCTGCTGTCGACCTTTCAAACGCGATACATTTTCCTGCTTCATCAAAATCGTACTTTGCCAAACCCGGAAGTTTTTCATAAACATCAACGCCGATAATTTTGGGCATATCTGACATAAGATTATTTACATCAAACTGTTTCTGCGTCAGAGAAAAAACGAACGAATTATTCATCTCTGAATTCATACAATCAAATACACTTCGAATGTTTCTTTCGATAAACTTCTTCTTACTATCATTCACTATAAAATCACCATTCGGCGACCATTCCCGCATGCGACCTAAAAATTTTTCTGCAACCCCCATTGACACCGTTAAGCCAACTTCATCCAGCGCGCTCACTAACCGCTGAACATCATAAAAAACGCCTTTGTCAGGCTGGGATCTATGATGGATTTCTGTTGTTTGGATCGTGCGGATTGTTTGACCGATAAAAAAGTAAATATTTAGTTTTTTCTTTTCCATTTCCCCGCCTTCCTATAGCGGAATATTGCCGTGTTTTTTCCACGGGTTCTTGATGTCTTTCGTGCGCAGCATGCTGAGCGCGCGCGAGATTCGGCGGCGTGTGCTGTGGGGCATGATCACGTCATCGATGAAACCGTGCTGACCCGCCACGAAGGGATTGGCGAATTTATCGCGGTATTCTGCTTCTTTTTCTGCCAATTTCGCAGGGTCGTCCCGGTCCGCGCGGAAGATGATTTCCACCGCCCCTTTCGGGCCCATGACGGCGATTTCCGCTGACGGCCAGGCATAATTCACATCGCCGCGCAAATGCTTGGACGACATCACGTCATAGGCCCCGCCATAGGCCTTGCGGGTGATAACGGTCACCTTGGGCACCGTCGCTTCGGCATAGGCATAGAGCAGCTTCGCGCCGTGCTTAATGATGCCGCCATATTCCTGGGCCGTGCCGGGCAGGAAGCCTGGCACATCGACCAGGGTCACGATAGGAATGTTAAAGGCATCGCAGAAGCGCACGAAACGACCCGCCTTGATGGAACTGGCAATGTCCAGACAGCCCGCCAGAACCATAGGCTGATTGGCAACGATGCCGACCGGGTGCCCTTCGATCCGCGCAAAGCCAACTACGATGTTGCCTGCATTGTTGGGCTGGATTTCAAAGAAATCTTCCTCGTCCGAAATCTTATGGATCAATTCCTTGATATCATACGGCTTGTTGGGATTGGGCGGGACCAATGTGTCCAGCGACATGTCCAGCCGGTCATGGGGATCGTCGGTCGGGCGGTGGGGCGGCTGTTCCTTATTATTCAACGGCAGGAAACCCAGGAAGCGGCGCAATTGCAGCAGTGCCTCCACATCATTTTCAAAGGCCAGGTCGGCAACGCCCGATTTGCTGGTATGGCTTGTCGCGCCCCCTAATTCTTCGGCGGTCACGGTCTCATTGGTGACGGTTTTCACCACTTCCGGTCCGGTGACAAACATGTATGAGGAATCTTTGACCATGAAGATAAAGTCGGTCATGGCGGGTGAATAGACCGCGCCCCCGGCACAGGGGCCCATGATCATGGAAATCTGCGGCACAACACCGGACGCCATCACATTGCGCTGAAACACATCGGCATAGCCCGCCAGAGAAGCCACCCCTTCCTGAATGCGCGCACCGCCGGAATCGTTGAGGCCGATCACCGGGACACCAACCTTCATCGCCTGATCCATGATTTTACAGATCTTGCGGGCATGGGCGGCGGACAGGGACCCACCGAACACGGTAAAATCCTGAGAAAAGACGAAAACCCGCCGACCATTGACCAGCCCATGGCCGGTGACAACGCCATCGCCGCGGATTTTCTGATCCTGCATCCCGAAATCGGTGCAGTCATGTTCGACAAACATGTCCCATTCTTCAAAAGAGCCTGGATCCAGCAGCAGATCCAGCCGCTCCCGCGCGGTCAGCTTTCCCTTGCTGTGCTGGGCTTCAATTCGCTTGGCACCGCCGCCTTGCCGCGCGTCTTCGCGCATATCTTCAAGGCGTTGAAGAATATCTTGCATGGGCTTCCCCCTTTTTTTGAACCTTGGCGTCCGTTTTAGCGCGTCATTTTCTGCTTTACCAGCAACGAAAAGACCCAGCCTGGTGGAATGCTTATGGTGGGTCGATTAACTGAATTTGTATCCAGCGCCGGATCTGATCAAAGCTGGGGTCCCGCACGCCATCGCGCCAGACCAGCCACCAGCCATATTCTTCCCGCACCACTTCCGGACCAACAGGCACCAGCGTCCCCGCCAATATCATTTCATCCACCAGGGGACGCCACCCTAAACCAACACCATTTCCCACCAGAATTTCCCGGATAACCAATGGATAGTTATTCAGTCGGACATTTGCAGGCGGGGGGGTGCGATGGACCCCGGCCAAACGGAACCACACTGCCCAGCTCATCCAGGGTCGATCCCCCTCGTCCATATGGATCAGGCGTTCTGTCATCAGGTCTTCTGGAGTCGCCACCAAAAGTTCCGGGCGTTTTGCCGCCAGTCCGGCACTGATCAGGGGTAAGACTGTTTCCGGGCGCAGCAGCACCCCCTCCATACCCGGCCAATCGCCCCGCCCATGGCGCACCGCAACGTCAAAATCGGTCCGGTCAAAATCTGATGAACTGTCAACAATCGCCAGGTTGATCGTGCGCCCACCCAGATCCGCGCGCAAATCATTCAGGCGCGGCATCAGCCATTCCTGTCCAAACCCTGAATGCGTTGCAAATGTCAGGGACCGCGCCTCCTCCTGCCGACGCAATGCCTCTACGACCTGGGCGATATCCCCGAACCCGGTATTAACCGCATGCCACAGCCGAAGACCGGCTTCTGTCAGGGCGATGCGGTTATGACTGCGCACGAATAATGGACGCCCCAGCGACTCCTCAAGCCCCCGAATATGACGGGTGACCGCAGGCTGGCTGATCCTTAACTCTTCTGCCGCCTTGGTGAATCCCCCCAGACGCCCGGCGGCCTCAAAGACCGCCAGCGCATTCAAAGAAGGCAGGCTGTGTCGAATTTCTTTCATAACTTTATGTTATGATAGGCATTGCCATTTTATGGGTTTTTTTGCGACAAGAATTATTGAATTTTCCACCACAGTAGATATTGGCGAAAGGGCGCACCGTGGCTGGTTTTCAAATGAACTGGGAGTCCGGGTTTCTGGAATTGCACCATCAGGGTCAGGTCATCCCGCTGATGGCGGAGTGGCTGCGGCAATTGAGTGACGCGCCGGACCAGATTGATCATAACAGCTATCAGCGGTTCTATGATCCAACCCAATTACCAAACGATTTGGCAATTGTGGAGGCACAGGCGAATGACCAGGGGGTGGAGATTCTGTTTTCCGACGGTCACCGGCATTTCTATCCACTGGAACGGATGATGATAGAGGCCGGGTTACAGACCCATCCGGACGACCTGCCGCAACCGACCCCCTGGACCATCGACACGCTGACACCACCCATTCTGCAGTGGGAAAACCGCCATGATTCCTGGGCCCGGCATCAGGTTCTGGATGGATTCTTCAAATACGGGTTTGCCCTGTTGCGCGACACGCCCAGCACGGAAGACAGCCTGTTGGATATCGCACAGGTTTTTGGCCCGATCCGAGAAACCAATTGGGGGCGGCTGTTTAATGTCCGCACCGAAGCTGTCGCGACGGATCTGGCCTATACCGGGCTGGCATTGACCGCGCACACAGATAATCCCTATCGCCGGTCCGTGCCGGGGATCCAATTCCTGCACTGTCTGGCCAATGACGCGACGGGCGGTGAAAGCACGATTGTCGATGGCCTGTCGATCTGCACCGCGCTGAAACAGCAATCCCCTGCGGAGTATGATGTTCTCAGCAGCCTGCCGATTTCGTTCCGATATCTGTCCAAGGATGTGAATGACCGGGAAACCGCGCCGATGATCCGATTGGATTCATCGGGCAATCTGCGCCAATTGCGCCTGTCGACCCGCCTGGATTTCGCCCCCGCTGTTGACCCGGAAACCCTGAAAACCTTTTATGCGGGGCGTCGGCATCTGGCCCGTCTTGCGGCGGAACCCCGCTTCGTCTTTTCCTTCAAGTTAAAGAAGGGGGATTGCCTGATGATGGACAATCACCGCACCCTGCATGGCAGAACAGCCTTTGCAGAAGACGGATTTCGCTTTCTTCAGGGCTGTTATATCGACCATGATGGACCGGAAAGCCAATATCGCACGTTGAGCCGTCACCTTCGACAGACACAGACGGCTCAGACGGTCGCTGCATAATCCCAGTTAGCGGGATAGATTGTATTTTGAGGAGAAGAATGATGAGCACAGTTTCCTTCACCCGCATGAGGGACGGCACCCAGGCCGATTACGACCTGTTGCATCATTATGAGCAGGAATTCATCAATGGCCTGGCAGATCGTGTGTTAGACCATCTGAAAATGCTGGATGGATCGCTGGGCGGCTATCAGATCAGTCGCTTTGAGCATTCCCTGCAATCGGCGACACGGGCCCAAGCCGATGGTGCGGATATCGATTGGATTGTCACCGCCCTGTTGCACGATATGGGCGACACCCTGTCCCCAATGAACCATGATTCCATGGCGGCTGCCATTCTGGCCCCCTATGTCCGGGAGGAATGCACCTGGGTCCTGAAACACCATGGCATTTTCCAGTTGAGGTATTATGGGGCCAAGGTCGGGGCCGATCCGGAAAGCCGCGCCAAATATATCGATGATCCGAATTATGAGTCCTGTGTGACCTTTTGCGAGCGTTGGGACGAAAACTGTTTTGATCCCACCTATAAAAGTGCGCCACTGTCGCATTTTGAACCCATGGTGCGCCAGGTTTTTGCCCGCAAGGCCTGGGACCCAGCCGTTCTGCAGCCAGGGGTTCAGGTGCCGATGATTGTTGAAAGTGCGAAGGTCGCCGCCTCAGCCTAGAGCATCACGCGCTTGGGCAGGATACTCTGACCCCTTGTTTTCTAAGCAAATGCGTCGTCATGCACGAATCCGTTTGTTTGGGATTACGCTAAGCGACGCAATTCGATGAAATGCTGGGCGGACGTGACCTCCCGCAACAGCCGCTGGTGGCGTTTTTCCGCCTCTTCATCCGCACCCCATAACTCCGCCTGGAATGTCTCATCCACGCGAGAGGTCGCAAGGGCTTCCGGGGCGGTCAGGCGCCCTTCGACCACGGCCAGCGCCAGAATGAACGATCCAAAGGCCGTGGTCATGACATGCAGCGCGGTCAGGGTATGGGCATCAAAGGCCTGCGCCACCGTCGTGAACCGGGCTTTATTCTCTGCGGGTTGGTCTACCGGCATGATCCCGGCTGTGACCGTAAATGTCACATCATAGCGGGTTCTGGCCCAATCCAGGAGGGGATCCCACGCCTCTGCCTGTCGCTGTGCCAGTTCGATGGGTTGATCGGCGCGATAGCATAACAGGTCCGACGCGGCATATCCCGACGCTTCCGCCGCAACGACCTCCATTGCCCCGGTAACCCGGTCAATTGCGGTCGACGCATAGGACATCAAGGGCATTGTGTCAGGGATGATTTTATCCCCCTGGGCATTCCATTCCGCCGCCACGGCCTCCCCAAGCGCCTGGCTGGGCAGGACCAGCGGTGCGCGGGCCGGTGTGCGCACGGGACGACCATCCAGATTAACCATAAAGCCGCTTTCCGTTTGCACGGCCGCAGCAGATTTATAAAATCGCTTCATATTTACTCCAAATCTTTGGGTTTTCTTAAACTTTATCCCATATGGTCAGATTATTGAGTTTCGGTCTTACAGATGAAATCGCTAGTGTGCATGCCAGACGGCTGCGCCTAAGTAAACGGTATAGGATGTTATAGAGTGATAGGATTTGGATCAATGCGAGGGCGTTTGCTCTCGGTTGTTGCTTTGGTTCTGGCGGTGGCTTTTATCGGCACAACAGTGACAAGTTATCATGTAACCCGGGATGCCCTGAAACAGAGTGTTGTTGAGACAGAGCTGCCGCTGACAGGCGATACGATCTATTCCGAAATTCAGGCCGACCTGGTACAGCCGATCTTTATTTCGTCGCAAATGGCCAATGATACCTTTTTGCGGGATTGGATATTGTCCGGTGAAACAGATCCCGAGGCGATGACACGTTATCTGGAATCCGTTCGGTCGAAATATGGCTTCTTCACGGCCTTTTTCGTTTCTGAATTTTCCAGGGACTATTACCATTTCAGCGGCGTTACCAAGGCCGTCGATGAAAATGACCCCCGCGATGAATGGTTTTTTCGCGTGCGCGGCATGACATCGGATTATGAAATCAATGTCGATCCGAACCAGCAACAGGACGACAAGACCACAATTTTCATAAATTATCGTGTTTATGACTATCAGAATCGATTCATCGGTGTGACCGGCGTTGGCATGGATCTGGACACGATGGGGCAAATCATCAATCGCTATCGCAGCGATTTCAGCCGCACGGTCTATTTCATCGATCAAACCGGCAATGTCACGCTGCACCCCAATCGAGAGATCAGCTATAGAAAGAATATCAACGCCATTCCGGGCATAAGCGACATTGCCAATACCATCCTGAAGAATCCTGGAGAGAGCTTTGAATTTCAGCAGGACGACGAAACGATTTTGCTGAACACGCGCTATATTCCAGAGCTGGAATGGATCCTGATGGTGGAACAAAGCGAATCGGACGCGACAAAGGCGGCGGGGCGCGGCATTACCTTGAATGTCATCATTGGCCTGGTTGCGATTCTTGTCACGGGGCTGGCCATATTCCTGGCGATTGCGCGATTCCAAAACCGATTGGAAGAAATGGCAACGACAGACCCCCTGACGGGGCTGAACAATCGCCAGGTTTTTGACATTGCCTTGCGCCACGCCGTCGAACGGGCCAAACGGACCAAACAACCGCTGTCGATTATCATCATCGACCTGGACCATTTTAAGCTGATCAATGATCGCCACGGACATCTGACGGGGGATGAGGTGCTGAAGTCTTCGGCGAATCTGCTGAAAGCCTCCGTCCGCACATCGGATATCCTGGCCCGTTGGGGGGGCGAAGAATTTGTGCTTCTGATGGAAAACTGCACCCAGGAAGCCGCATTGGAAGCCGCGAATACACTGCGGCGCAAACTCAGCGAAAGCACGCCGGTCAACACCCTGAAGGCCCTGAAACAAACAGCCAGCTTTGGCGTTGCAACATTGGCTGGAAACGAACAGCCGGAGGCATTGATGGATCGCGCAGATCGGGCACTTTACAAGGCCAAGCACGATGGGCGTAACTGCGTTCGTGCAGCCACGCCCATCCCGAACTAACCGCGCGGCACACTAGTTACCAAACAGGCCTTTCAGCGCACCGCCAACACCTTCTTCGATGGCCTTGCCGGGGTCTTTGAGAACATCTGTCGGGGAAGACTGTTGCTGCGCCGGGGCATTCTCAACCTGCTCCTTGCTTTCCTCGACCTCTTTCTTACACGGATGGTCCGCCGGAAGGTCGCCAACTACGGCCAGCAATGCGGGTGCAATACCCCCCGTCAGCAGGCCCGTGACAATGCCCAGACCAATTGCCTGGGGGTCAGGAATAACCGATGGATTGGCAAAGGTACCCTGAATAACCAAAGGCACGCTGGTGAAACCACCGCCGCCCGCTGGTTTGGCGGTCAGGTCCAGTTCCTCGGTCTTCAGACTGATGGTACCATCGGTAATCACCGTGACTGGCCCCGATGCGGTAAAGCCCGCCTTGGTTTCCATCAAACCGTCCTGGATGTCATAATCCAGCACGGCACAGTCAATCACGACCCAGCCATTTTCGGTGGCCAACAGACCAGCCAGGGTTTCCCCCATCGCGTCCTCAAAAGCCTTCTTCAGGACGCGGCTGTCATACAGGCTGACCAAGGTGTTGCCTGTCAGTGACCCGGCAATCGCGCGCGGCGAGGCCCCTGCCCCTTTCAGATCGATATTCACATCCAGCGGGCCAACGATTTTGTCGCGCATGCCAGCCCCGGCCAACAGCGATTCCAGACCCATCTGCTTGCCATCAATCGAAATCGATACAGGCGCGTTTTCCTGACTGCCATCCAGCGAGATCGCCCCTTCCAAGGTGCCTGCGCCCACACCCGCTTTAAACGGGCTGACATCCAGCTTGCCATTCTCCAGCACGATCTTGATCTCAAAATCGGTCAGTTCAGCAACCGTGGCAACGAAGGTCGCCGCGTTGTATTCAATATCCGCATCGACCGACTTCATCACATCCAGCGGCAGCGGATCATTCGGAATTAAGCGCCCATCGGAAGAAGCCGTGGACGTGCCACCGCCTGTCGCCCCGCCAGAGGTCGAGGCTTTGGATGCGCCCCCTTTGGCCGGTGGATTGACATCGTTGATATCGAACCGTGTTGACGACAGCCGCGCCACAATTTTGGGCACATCGCCTGTCGCATCGATGGTCGCGGTTCCGGCAATATCGCTGCCACCAATTTTCGCCGTGAAGGGATCCAGGGTAATGGGCTTGCCATTATCCCCCTTCAAACTGCCGGACACATCAACCGGGCCCATTGGGGGAATGCCCGGTGCCAGATCAGACAAAACCGACAGATTGGGAGAGATCACCTTGAACGCGACATCCGCCCCGGACAGTTTGACCAAATCGGTCACCGTGCCCTTGGCTTCGACCAGCAGGGTTTGTTCCGTGCCAAGGTTAAGGTCAAGCTGGCTGAGCGTCAGCACATCCTGAGCATCACCAGCGACCTGCAAATTCAGGTTCAGTGGGCCCAATGCGGGAACGGATGCGTTAGAGAATGCCTTGACAAGCGGGGACAGATTGCCAACTTCCGGCGACACGGCCTTGACCGACAGATCAACACCCTTTTGCGCCAACAAATCCTCTATGCCGCCATTGACCTGCACCTGAATGGTCTCAGGCTTGCCAAAGTCGACCGCCAGATCCGTCAGACCCATACCGGACTGCATGCCGCCAGCAACTTTTGCCGTCATCGACATGGGCCCGATATTGGGAATGCCCTGGCCAGAATAATCCTTCGCAATGGGTGACAAATTCCCAAGCTCCGGTGAATTGGCCGCAATATCCAGCGCGATGCCATTCTGCTTCATGATATCCTTGATACCACCATTGACGGCAAGCGTGACCATCTCCTGGGTGCCAAGATTGAGCGACAGGTCTTCAACGGACAGTTCATCTGCCAAATCACCGCGCACATTCAATGAAATATCCAATGGACCCAAGGCCGGGACTTTCTGACCAGAAAGCTCCTGAGTGATGGGGGATAGATTGCCCACCTGGTTGCTTTTCACCATAACGGCCAGATCAACACCTTCGGTCGCGACCGCGTTTTCAATTGTCCCATTCACCGTCACATGGATGACATCGGCGGATCCCAGATCAACCACCAGCGGGTTGACCGACAGGCTGTCGCCATCGCCTTTCAGCGTTGCATCGACCTTAAAGCCCCCAAGGCGCGGTACATTGATACCGGCAATCTGGGCAACATTTGCCAATTCTTCGCCCAAAGCGGTCAGCTTGACATCAATGCCCTGCTGCCCGGCCAAATCTTGAATCTGGCCCTGGATTGCAACATCGATCCCGGCCAGATTACCGACGAAATCAATCGGTGTCGGCTGGCTGGCATCCGTCATGGTTTGCAGGGAACCCATTTCACCAGACATGACCAGATCCAGCTGATCAAAAGCAGCATCCAGGTTCAGCTTCAATGGATCTGTTTCAGATTGGCTGCCCAGTGTCAGTTCCGTCAGGGTAAACACCCGGTCTGGACCCGCCGCCGGATCCTTCATCACCACCTCGACACCCGCAATACGCAGGTCGCGCAGGATCGGCAGCACCAGATCGCCACCGCCACTGTATCCCCCGTCGCTTTGACTTTGGCCAGCATCCGCCTGTGTATCCGCACTGGCATCCGCAGTCTGGAACTGGGTGTTGCTGACGCCTTGCTGATTCTTTTCAATAATCGCGCGCACGCCGTCTACATGGGCCAGCGTGATATCCGGCGTGGACCCCAACAGAGAGAACAGCTTCAAGCTGACCTCAACTGAATCCACTTCCACCATATTCGGGCGGGACCCCCAATCGGCGTTGCTGAGCGCAATGCCCGTCGCCTTCAATCGGGTATCCGTGCCCAATTCGAATTCAATTGGCCCTTCAATCACCAATGTGCGGCCGGTCGCATCCTTGACGGCGCTTTGGATTTCAGGTTTCCAATCATTCAGATCAATATTCAGGACATAGACGATTGCGCCGACCGATACGACGACCAGAACCGCCAGAAATCCGCCAAGAATTTTAATAAAACGTCGCATTATTCCGTGCTCCATAGGTTTTCAATTAAGCCGGGCAACTCAGCAAAGTGATTGGCAATCACACTGGCCCCGGCCTCTTTCAGCATCTCCGGGGCATGATACCCCCAGGAAACACCGATTGCCTTGGCCCCAGCGCGTACCGCCATCGTCACATCAAAGATGGTATCGCCAATCACAACGGTTTGCCATGGGGAAACGCCCATTTCCGCCATCGCATTTATTAAGATTTCAGGATGCGGCTTTCCGGGTCCATCCTCACTTGTCTTCAGAATGCTGAAATGATGCGCAATGCCATGGCGCTGCAGGGTGTGATTCAGGCCGCGACGCCCCTTGCCGGTCGCGACGCCCAAAACATAGTGATCAACCCCAGACAGCGCCTCCAAGACACCACTACAGGACTCATAAAGTGGTTCTTCATATTTTCCCGCTGCGCGGTCACTAACAAAGGCCTTGCGACAGGCTAAAGTCAACTGCTGTAGAATTTCAGGGTCCCCGTCCGGATGCAGGGCCCCGATCGCATGATCCAGGGATGTCCCGATCTGATGGCGTATCTGGTCAGGTGTCGGCGGAACCAATCCCGCGCCCTGCCAAACCAGGGTCATGGTGTCGACAATGATATGCCCGCTATCAACCAGGGTTCCGTCGCAATCAAAAACGATCAGGCGGGGTGTCGGCTCACGCATTGGTCATCTCACCCGCAGTCTTACTGTTCAAGTTCGGCAAAGGGATCTTCTATATCAGGACCGGATGTATCAAATTCAAACAGCGCCAGCGTTTTACGGAAATGCGCAGGCGGGGCCGCCTTGATCAAAGTGCCCGCACCAGAAATGCCGGGCGGCAGAACGATGGAGCGCGCATGCAGATGCATCCCCTTTGGCAATTCATCCCCGTCTGGAAAGGCCGCCTTGCCACCATATTTTCCGTCACCCAGAATGGGGGTGTCCAGCGCGGCCAGATGGGCGCGAATCTGATGGGTGCGCCCCGTCCTGGGCCATAATGCCACCAGCGCCATCTTCTGGGCGGCCTGATCCAGCACCTTGAACTCAGTAATGGCGACATCGCCATTTTCCTCGTCCGGTACGACTTTTTCACCCCCAGGTCCGCCCAGTTTGCTCAATGGCAAATGAATCGATCCTTCGTGGGGGGTTGGAACACCAACGGTAATCGCCCAGTAGATCTTTTTAACCTCGCGCCCTTTCAGCGCCTGGCCAAGCGTCGCTGCGGAATTGCGATTGCGCGCCAGCAACATCACGCCGCTGGTATCCTTATCCAGCCGATGCACCAGGCGGGGCCGGTCTATTTCCTCAAAATGCAGGAATTCCAACATGGCATCGACATGCCGCTCTGTCTTGCTGCCGCCCTGAACCGCCAGGCCCGGTGGCTTATCAATGGCCAGAACGGCGTCATTCCGGAAAATCACCAGTTTCTTGGCGAAAGCTTCATCCTTCGGATCAACCGGCTTAGGCGGGCGCTTATGCGGGGCTGTGGAGGCCGGCTCATAGGGCGGAACACGCACGGTCTGCCCGGCACCAACGCGGGCATCGCTTTTCACGCGCCCGCCATCGATCCGCAATTCTCCCTTGCGCATCGCCTTTTGCAGGCGGCTGTGGGGCATGTCTGGAAACTTCAGCTTTATCCAACGATCCAGTCGCATGCCATCTTCATCGTCGCGCACTTCCAGTGTTTGAACACCTTGCACCACAGTCTCTCCTAGAATTTATAAGGGCTCAGCCCAGAATTGCGCGCACCAGCATCATGCCGGCATACAGGCCCAGCACAGCAAGGCAAACGGACCCCAATGTATATAGCGCCGCCTCGCCCAGTTGCCCACGGTTCAGCAGGGACACGACCTCCAACGAAAACGTGGAAAACGTCGTAAATGCCCCCAGAACACCCACCGCCAGAAAGGCACGCAGATTTGGCATCGGTTCCGCCAGATGCATAAAAACCTGAACCAGCACCCCCATCAGAAAGGATCCCAGAATATTCGTGATAAAAATTCCCCACGGGAATCCATCCCCGGTCCAGCGCATAACCTGGGCGGCGAAATAGTGACGGGCCAGCGCCCCAAGGGCACCTCCCGCCGCAATGGCGATAATCGGGTTCATAGGCTACGTTATGCTGTTTCCGTCAATCAGATGCAAGGGCCTGAACCAGCATGTAAATCCTCACAGACCCTCTTTTCGCCTGCGCGCGCGTCTGGCCAGCATGTTCAATGCCTCAACCGCGCCGGAAAATGCCATTGCTGCATAGACATAGCCTTTTGGCACGTGAACGCCAAAGCCGTCTGCGATCAACAACATGCCGATCATCAACAGGAAGCCTAGCGCCAGCATGACGACGGTTGGGTTCTGTTCAATAAACCGCGCCAGGGGACCACTGGCGACCAACATCAAAATGACCGAGACAACGACGGCACAAATCATGATGGGCAGATGCGGCGTCATGCCCACTGCGGTCAGGATGCTGTCCAGGGAGAAAACCAGATCCAGGGCCAGAATTTGCACAATGGTAAGGCCGAAATTCACCACAACAGCGCGTTTGGGGTCGACTTCCTTTTCCACATCCGGGTCAACGGAATGGTGAATTTCCGTTGTGGCCTTCCAGACCAGGAACAATCCACCCGCAATCAGGATGATATCCCGCCAGGAAAACTCTTCCCCGAAAACAGCGAATATCGGGTCGGTCAACCCGACCAGCACGAATAGCAGGCTCAGCAACAACAGGCGCATGATCAGCGCCCCGCCGATTCCGATCGTGCGGGCGCGGGCCCTGTCTTTCTCTGGCAATTTATTGGTCAGGATGGAAACAAAGACCAGATTGTCGATTCCCAGCACGACTTCCATCACAATCAAGGTCAACAGCGCAATCCACGCCGCTGGACTGGCAGCCAATGTGAGTATCTCTTCCATGTCAGGACCCCCTAATCTGTATCTGTTTCGCGGCGTTTGCGCCGAAGGCCATCCCAATATTCCAAACGCTTCTTGATTTCCCGTTCAAAACCCCGCTCTACCGGTTGATACAGGGAAACCCGCGACATGGATTCTGGAAAATAATTCTGGCCGGAAAACCCATCCGGGGCGTCATGATCATAGGCATAGCCTTTGCCATAGCCCTGATCCTTCATCATGGATGTCGGGGCATTCAGGATGTGTTTGGGCGGCATCAGGGACCCGGTTTCTTTCGCCGTGCGCCGCGCTGCCTTAAAGGCGGTATAGGCGGCATTCGACTTCGGTGCCGTCGCCAGATAGATCACGGCCTGTGCCAGGGCCAGTTCCCCTTCCGGGCTGCCCAACCGTTCATAGGTGTCCCAAGCCATTAAGGCCTGATGAGCCGCCTGGGGATCAGCAAGACCGATATCTTCGTAGGCAAACCGGGCCAATCGCCGCGCGACATACAGCGGGTCTTCGCCGCCTTCCAATATGCGCGCAAACCAGTACAAGGCCCCGTCACAATCAGACCCGCGCAAGGATTTATGCAAGGCGCTGATCAGGTTGAAATGGCTGTCTTGATGCTTGTCATAGACCGGCAGGCGTTTCTGAACCACACCGGCCAGGCCTTTCGGGGTCAGCTTTTCCGTGGTGCCCAGGGCAAACAACGCTTCGGCCATGTTCAGAAGATACCGGCCATCCCCATCTGCCATGGCAATCAGGGCTGTGCGGGCCTCCTCATCAACGGGCAGGCTGCGTGCCTCTGTTTCCTCCGCCCGCAGCAGCATTTCGCGCATCGCAGCCTCATCCAAACGGTTCAGGATAAAGACCTGACACCGCGACAACAGCGCGGCATTCAATTCAAAGCTGGGGTTTTCCGTCGTCGCCCCGATCAGAATGATGGTGCCGTCTTCCACCACCGGCAGGAATCCATCCTGCTGCGCGCGATTGAAGCGATGGATTTCATCGACGAATAGCAATGTCCCCTGCCCGCCCTGGCGACGGGACAGGGCGCGATCAAAGACCTTGCGCAAATCCGCCACACCGGAAAAAACAGCCGACAGGGGCTCGAACACCAATCCGCTGCCTTCCGCGATCAATCGCGCCAATGTGGTCTTGCCACAGCCCGGCCCCCCCCACAAAATCATGGATGTCAGCCGTTTGTTATCCAGCATCCGGCGCAGGCTGCCCTGGGGCCCGATCAGGTGATCCTGGCCATAGACTTCCGTCAGATCCTTTGGGCGCAACCGATCCGCCAACGGGCGGGGGGCGTCCGCTTCAAACAGACCACCAGACACTCCACCACCTGACACTCCGGGGGGCGGCGTTGCCATCGCGTCACCGGGCTTCGATGGTTCGGGTTTCCCCGTTGCGATCAAAAACCATGCGCCAGGTTCTGGGCGGATCAGACAAGACGTCGCGTATGTCTTCCGTCAGCTTGATTTCATAGTCATTCACAGACTTCAGCAAATCCCCAGGGCGTAACCCCATCCGCGCGGCAGGCGATCCGCGGGCGACTTCCATTACCATCACACCAGACCGATCCAGCCGCAGATTCAATTCCTCCGTCAGGGCAGGCGACAGATTAACAAAAACCGTGCCTGCAAAGGGGGCATTGTTTCGCACCACGACCGGGTCTTTCGGGGGGTCTTCTGGTGGAACCTGCAACACGAAGTCTGTTTCCATGGCGGTCCCATCCCGCAGGAATTCCAATTTTACAGTCTGGCCAACGCCTTTTGTTGCGGCCCGAAAGCGCAGGTTCTGGGCATCCTCAATAATCTTTCCATCGGCACTGAGGATGATATCACCCGATTTCAGGCCGGCCAGGTCAGCAGGACCATTCTGGCGTACATGTTCGACGATCAGGCCATGGGGGACATCCATCCCCAAGGCATTGGCGATATCCCAATCCACCACCTTGCTGTCAAAACCCAGCCAGGGGCGCAACAAGGGCGTGCCGGATGTGGCGCTGTTCAAAATGGCCTGGACCATGATCGACGGGATGGCAAATCCGATACCCTGAGACCCGCCCGTCTTGGAGAAAATCGCGGTATTGATGCCAATGATCGACCCATCCATCGCAACCAATGCGCCCCCGGAATTGCCGGGATTGATCGCGGCATCGGTCTGGATGAAGGATTGATAGTCTGAGATATCCAGCGATGTTCGCGCCAGACCCGACACAATTCCACTGGTCACCGTCTGACCGACCCCGAAGGGATTGCCAATCGCCAGCACCAGATCGCCAACCGCAACGGCATCGGAATCCCCCAGCCTGCCAACGGGCAAGGCGCCTTTTACATCGACCAATTGCAGGACCGACAGATCCGTGCGCTCATCCGATACCAGCACTGTTGCCTTAAATTCGCGCCGATCCCTCAGGATTACCTGAATATCATCCGCATCGGCGATCACATGATGGTTTGTCACCACCAGTCCAGACTCGGAAACGATGACGCCTGACCCCAGGGAGTTTTCCTGGCGGCGTTGTTGGGTGCCAGGAAAGGCATTGCCAAAAAACCGCTGAAAGAAGGGGTCGCTGAACAGGGGACTTTGCGGTCCCCGGGCGGCCACTGTCTTTCGGGTGTAAATATTCACAACCGCCGGGGCCACGGCATCCACTAAGGGCGCATAACTAAGGCGCACCTGTTGCGCTGATTGCGGAATGACAGGTGTGGTTTCGGCGCTGGCCCCCTGAGGGAAGACCAATAGTCCGAAGAGCAAAGCAAGGCGGGGAATGATTTTCATAGATGTATCTCGCATGGCGGTAATCTAAGCATTCCATCAGGGTTTGGGAAGGCATTGCGACAATCCTTCCTGGACCAGTCCCCCGACACAAACAGCCCAAAGAAAAAGGGCGGCCCGATTTCGGAACCGCCCTTACCTCTATTCTGTGGCTTGCGCCTTATTCTTCGGTTTCGACCTTTTCAGCCACAGGACCGCTGTCCTGACCCTTGGCCAATTCGTCGCGTTCAACCAGTTCGATCACAGCCATCGGCGCATTATCGCCATAGCGGAAACCGGCCTTCAGAACGCGGGTGTACCCGCCCGGGCGCGCTTCATAGCGCGGGCCCAGCACGTCGAACAGCTTCTTGACCATGGTTTCATCGCGCAGTTGCGAATAGGCCTGGCGGCGGCGATGCAGGCCACCCTTTTTGCCAAGCGTGATCAGCTTTTCAGCAACGCGCTTCAGCTCTTTGGCTTTCGGCAGCGTGGTCACGATCTGCTCGTGTTTGATCAGGGCATTAGACATATTGGCGAACATCGCTTTGCGGTGTTCGGCTGTCCGATTAAGTTTCCGTCCGTCTTTCAGGTGCCGCATGGCTTTCGTCCTTTAAAATAACAATGGTTTCGGGTGCGTCTCCGCCGGTCGCTCTAGGCTACAGCCGACGGGGGACTTGAACGCGGTACGCAGTGGCGCTGAAAAATCCTTCTTAGAAGGGCTCTTCCAGCTTTTTGGCCAGGTCTTCGATATTCTCAGGCGGCCAATTGTTGATTTCCATACCCAGTGACAGACCCATCTGGCCCAGCACTTCCTTGATTTCGTTCAGCGACTTGCGACCGAAATTCGGGGTCCGGAGCATTTCCGATTCCGTCTTCTGAACCAGATCTCCGATATAGACGATGTTGTCGTTCTTCAGGCAGTTGGCAGAGCGAACCGACAATTCCAACTCGTCGACCTTGCGCAACATGTTCTTGTTGAACGGCAGTTCCGACGGGCGATCTTCTTCGGTGCGGATTTCAGGCTCTTCAAAGTTGATGAAGACCTGAAGTTGATCCTGCAACACGCGGGCGGCCAGGGCGACAGCATCATCCGGGGTGACCGCGCCATTGGTTTCCAGCGACATGGACAGCTTGTCATAGTCGGTGACCTGACCAACGCGGGTGTTTTCCACCTTGTAGGATACCTTGCGCACCGGGCTGAACACGGAGTCGACCGGGATCAGGCCGATTGGCGCATCTTCCGGACGGTTCTGGGTCGCAGGCACATAGCCCATACCATTTTCAACGGTAAATTCAATATTCAGCGACGCACCGCTGTCCAGCGTGCAGAGCGGCAGGTCGGGGTTCATGACTTCGATGTCATGGCCGGTTTCGATCATGCCAGCGGTCACTTCACAAGGACCTTCACAGGACAGGCGCATCTTCTTCGGGCCTTCGCCGTGCATACGCAGCGCCAGAGCCTTCACATTCAAAACGATGTCGGTGACATCTTCCCGCACACCCTGGATCGAGGAGAATTCGTGCAACACGCCATCGATCTGGATCGCGGTGACCGCAGCGCCCTGCAGAGAGCTGAGCAGCACGCGACGCAGGGCATTCCCCAACGTCAGGCCAAAACCACGCTCGAGCGGTTCAGCAACAACAGTCGCGATGCGACGGGCATCATAGCCCGAGGCGATTTCCAGCTTCTTCGGCTTAATCAGGGCTTGCCAGTTCTTCTGGGCGTTCGCGGTAACATCATTCATGTTGGTTCTCGCCTCACAGCTAAAGTAAAAAAGGATCCTGCCCGGTATAATGATCTAATCAGATCATTGGCGGGATCGCGGCGCGCCCCATCCCAAAATCAGGGATGGGATCGCAAGCCGAAGAATTAAACCCGACGACGCTTGCGCGGACGGCAACCATTGTGGGGAATGGGGGTGACGTCGCGGATACCGGTAATCTGGAACCCAACGGACTGCAGCGCGCGCAGCGCTGATTCACGCCCTGAACCTGGACCCTTCACATTGACTTCCAGGGTCTTGACCCCGTGGTCCTGTGCCTTGGCACCCGCATCTTCCGCCGCCATCTGTGCCGCGAAAGGGGTGGATTTCCGACTGCCCTTGAAGCCCTTGGAGCCTGCGGACGACCAGGAAATCGTATTTCCCTGCACATCGGTGATGGTGATCATCGTATTGTTGAACGTCGAATTCACATGGGCGATGCCCGCTGCGATATTCTTCCGCTCTTTACGCTTACGAACCGGAGCCTTAGCCATAGTCTATTCCGTCCTTCATTTCGCACGCGGGTACAGAAATGCCCCGCGCCGCCCTGCCAACTGGCAGACCGTATTACTTCTTCTTACCAGCGATCGCGCGGGCAGGGCCCTTGCGGGTGCGCGCATTCGTGTGGGTACGCTGACCCCGAACCGGCAGACCCTTGCGATGACGCAGGCCGCGATAGCAACCAAGATCCATCAGACGCTTGATGTTCATCGCGACTTCACGGCGCAGGTCACCCTCAACCGTATAGTCCCGATCAATCACTTCACGGATCCGGGCCAGTTCATCTTCCCCCAGCTCGTTCACGCGCTTGGTGGGGTCGATGGTGCATTTGCCCAAAATCTCAACGGATTTTGCCGGGCCAATGCCGGTAATGTAAGTCAGCGCGACCAGCACTCGCTTGTTGGTCGGGATGTTAACGCCGGCGATACGTGCCACGTCGCGTACTCCTTCAAACGTGTTTAGGAGACGTCTGCGACGTCTCCATCGATCAACTCAGATTACGATCAGATCATTTTTTTGGACTGAATTCAGTCCTCGTCGTGATCTGCCTGGACCCTATCGGTCCTAAATTCGATTCAACTGCATGGCCTGACTCGCGAAGTCGCTTATATTTCAAGCGCTTCTGGACAGTCACCCAGTAAAGCGCGCGGAGTATAGGGAAAACCGCCCGCTTGTCAACGCACCACCACCCTGAAAACATCCAGAGTTTCAGTTTTTCTTACACCATCATGACAAGGATATCGACGTCAGCCGAGAACCTTTTCAATTTGACGGGTCACTTCATCCATATCGGCCATGCCATCCACGGATTTCAGCATACCCCGATCCGCATAATACGGCAGGATTGGTGCCGTCTGTGCGTGATATGCTTCCAGCCGTGAGGTCACAGTTTCCGCATTATCATCGGCGCGACGCTTAAACTCTGTCCCGCCGCATTTATCACATATGCCAGCCTTGGCCGGCTTATGAAATGTGTCGTGATATCCCTGACCACAGGTCCCACAGGTATACCGTCCGGTGATCCGCTCTGTCAGGGCAGCGTCATCAACCTTCATTTCGATGACCGCATCCAGGGTCATGCCTTTTTCTTCCAGCATCCCGTCCAGGGCTTCGGCCTGCGCAACAGTGCGCGGGAAACCGTCCAGGATAAAACCATTCTTACAGTCCGGCTGGTCGATGCGATTGCCGATGATGCCAATCACCAAAGCATCGGACACCAATTTGCCCGCATCCATCACAGCCTTTGCTTCCTTGCCCAGGGTGCTTTCGCTTTGGACTTCGGCGCGCAACATATCACCAGTGGATAACTGAACCATCCCGCGCGATTCTTCCAGACGCTTCGCCTGGGTGCCCTTCCCTGCGCCGGGCGGACCCAGCAGAATGATGTTCATCGCTTTTTCCCCCGCAGCTTGGACTTCTTGATCAGTCCTTCATACTGATGCGCGATCAGATGGCTTTGAATCTGGGTTACCGTGTCCATCGTCACCGTGACAACAATCAACAGTGTCGTCCCGCCAAGATAGAATGGCACAGACAGCCGGGCGATCAGAATTTCTGGCAGGATACACACAATCGCCAGATAGGCAGCGCCGATAACCGTCAGGCGTGTCAGGACATAATCCAGATAATCCGCAGTGTTCTTACCAGGACGAATCCCAGGAACAAAACCACCATTGCGCTTCAGATTGTCTGCGGTGTCGGTAGGGTTGAAAACAACCGCGGTATAGAAAAACGCAAAGAACACAATCATCGTGACATACAGCGCCAGGTACAATGGCTGACCATGACCCAGATTGGCTGTCAGGAAGGACAGAATCCCGCCATCGGTGCTGGACGGGCCAGAGAAATTGGCGACCGTCAACGGCATCAAAAGGATAGAGCTGGCGAAAATCGGGGGAATAACGCCCGCCGTGTTAAGCTTCAACGGCAGGTGTGAGCTGTCGCCACCGAACATCTTATTGCCAACCTGGCGCTTGGGATATTGCACCAGGATACGCCGCTGGGCCCGTTCCACGAAAACAATGAACACAATCACGGCAACCGCCAGGATCAGTACACCCAACAACAGAGGGGTGGACAACTGACCGCTGCGGCCCAGTTCAAAGGTCGCAGCCAGGGCGGCAGGGAAACCAGCCACAATCCCGGAGAAGATAATCAAGGAAATACCGTTGCCAACGCCCCGCTGGGTGATCTGTTCGCCCAGCCACATCATAAACACGGTCCCACCCACCAGGGTGATAACCGCAGAGGCCCGGAAGAACATGCCCGGATCCACGACAGCACTGGCCCCGGTAGAGGTTTGCAGCCCTTCAAGGCCAACAGCAATCCCATAGCCCTGCACCACTGCCAGAACGACGGTCAGATAGCGGGTGTATTGGTTGATTTTCTTGCGGCCGGTCTCGCCTTCTTTCTTCAACTGCTCCAGCGTCGGAAAGACAGCGGTCAGCAACTGCATGATAATGGAGGCAGAGATATACGGCATAATACCAAGCGCGAAAATTGCCATGCGCCCGATGGCCCCGCCGGCAAAGGCATTGACCATATCCAGCACGCCGCCGCGCTGTTGTTCAAAAATGTCATTCAGGATGGTGGGATCAATGCCGGGCAGCGGGATATAGGTCCCAATCCGGTAGACGATCAGTGCGCCAAGGGTAAACCACAGTCGCTGCTTAAGCTCTGTCGCCTTCGCAATTGAGCTGAAATTGAAGTTCGCTGCCAGTTGTTCCGCGGCTGATGCCATGGGTCTGTCCCGTCCTCATCCTCTGATCACCGGGGCGCCGATCCCATTTCTTCAGGTGGCTGAAGCCTTTGGGGACACCCTGTGTGCACACACATACCGTATATACGAGCATCGTATATAGGAAATGCGCGAGCGGGGCGAAAGGACTTTATCTCGTCTCATCGCCCCGACCCGCGCGGTACCATCCGACCCTAACGGGCCAGCAGAAGTCTTACTCTGCGGCAAGCCGCGCTTCGCGTTTTTTCGCCGCATCCTTGCGACGCGCGACGCGCTTGCCTTCCTTCTTAACAACCGGGGTCGGCACAGTGACAGAGCCACCGGCTTTTTCCACCGCATCAATTGCAGTTTTAGACGCACCAGCAATGTCAAAATTGATCTTGGCGGTCAATTCACCATTGCCCAACAGGCGCACGCCATCCCGGGACTGGGTCAACAGACCGGACGCAACCAGAGCCGCCGCATCGACGGTCTTGCTGATGTCCAGCTTGCCATCATCGACCCATTTCTGAATGCGACCGATATTGACGGTGACAAAGTTCTTACGGCTGACATTGTTAAAGCCGCGTTTCGGCAGACGCCGATACAGCGGCATTTGCCCGCCTTCGAAACCATTGATCGACACGCCCGTGCGGGATTTCTGCCCCTTGACACCGCGACCACCGGTTTTGCCCTTACCGGACCCGGCACCACGGCCAACACGCATGCGGTCCTTGCGGGACCCTTCGTTGTCGACGAGTTCGTTGAGTTTCATGATACGCATCCTCAAACGCTTGCGAAAAGACGGTTGCTGGGGACAGCCCCCGGCGTTACTTGGTCTCTTCGACGATTTCCACCATGTGATGGACCTTGCGGATCATTCCGCGCACCGACGGGGTATCTTCCAACACCCGCGTGCGGCCCATCTTGTTCAGGCCCAGCCCAATCAGCGTGTCACGCTGTTCCTTGGGGCGACGGATCGGGCTACCGATCTGACGCACGGTCAGGGTTTTCTTATCAGCCATTGCTCATCGCCTCCTGGGCGCTGTTGTCAACGCCGTCATCACGACGACCGACCAGATCAGCGACCTTCAAGCCCCGACGGGACGCCACCATACGGGGCGACTGACTGTTTCTCAGCCCGTCAAAAGCAGCCTTGATCATGTTATAGGGGTTGGACGTGCCGATAGATTTGGCAACGATGTCCTGAACGCCCAGGGCCTCAAACACCGCACGGGTTGGACCCCCTGCGATAATCCCCGTTCCCGGAGGGGCTGCGCGCATCATCACACGACCGGCACCGAAATGCCCCTTGATGTCATGGTGCAATGTGCGACCTTCCCGCAACGGTACGCGGATCATCGTCTTGCGGGCCTGTTCGGTCGCCTTGCGGATCGCTTCGGGCACTTCACGCGCCTTACCTGATCCGAAGCCAACACGACCACGGCCGTCCCCGACGATTACCAACGCGGCGAAGCCAAAGCGACGCCCGCCCTTCACGACCTTGGCGACGCGATTAATCGCGACCAGCTTTTCGGTCAGATCCGGTTCGTTGCTGTCCCGGTTGCTATTGTCGCGGTCCCGATCGCGTCCGCGACCTTTACCACCACCATCTTCTCTCGGTCCTCGTGCCATATCAGCGGCTCCCGACTCTTAAAACGTCAGACCGGATTCACGCGCGGCATCCGCCAGCGCCTTCACCCGACCATGGAATTTATACCCGCCGCGATCGAAGACCACGACTTCTACACCAGCGTCTTTTGCCCGTGCCGCCAGCAATTTGCCGACTTCTGAAGCAGCTTCTACCGTTGCACCAGTCTTCAGCTTCCCCTTGAGATCTTTATCGATCGAAGACGCTGCAGCCAGGGTACGCCCTGCCTGATCGTCAATGATCTGTGCATAGATCTGTTTGGAAGAGCGGAACACCGACAACCGCGGACGCCCATTCGCAAGTTTGCGGACCTTGAAGCGGGTCCGCTCTTTACGACGCTCGAATAATTCTTTCGTCTTGAGCATTTTACCCGTTCCTTACTTCTTCTTACCTTCTTTACGAAGGATGGTCTCGTCCGAATACTTAACGCCTTTGCCTTTGTAAGGCTCTGGCGGCCGATAGGCGCGAATTTCGCTGGCAATCTGACCGACGCGCTGTTTCGAGGCGCCGGAAATGGAGATCACGTTGCTCTTATCCCCTTCCACAACAATCTTCAGATCGCTGGGGATTGGGAAGTTTACGTCGTGGCTGAAACCAAGCGACAGTTTCAGGGTCGTGCCCTGAACCGCCGCTCGATATCCCACGCCATTCACTTCAAGACGCTTCGTGAAACCATCGCTGGCCCCTTCAATCGCATTCGCGATCAAGGCACGGGTTGTACCCCAGGCCTGACGGGCGCGTTTGGTTTTCAGCAACGGGGTTACCGTGACCTTGCCGTCGTCAATTGTGACTTCAACATTGTCCAGAACCTTAACCAGCTGTTCGCCATTCTTGCCCTTGGCAGTAATGACGCCATTGGCCAGCGTTACATCTACGCCGCTGGGGATCGTTACTGGATTGATACCAATGCGTGACATCGTTCTCTCCTCCCGATCAATAAACGCGGCAAAGGATCTCGCCACCGACATTCGCTTCGCGGGCTTCGGCGTCAGACATCACACCCCGGGGGGTGGAGAGGATCTGAATGCCAAGGCCGTTGTAGAAACGGGGCAAATCCTTAATTTTTGAATAGACGCGACGGCCCGGCTTGGACACGCGCGACACTTCCCGAATGGCGGGTTCGCCATCTGAGTATTTCAATTCGATCGACAGCTCCCGGATACCCTGGCGGACTTCCGACTCAGAATAACCACGGATGAACCCTTCGCGCTTCAACACGTCCAGAACACGCATGCGCATGTTGGATGCAGGAACCGGAACCACGGCCTTGCGGGCGTGTTGACCGTTACGAATGCGGGTGAGCATATCGCCAAGCGGATCACTCATAGACATGACTTGATCCTCCTTACCAGCTTGACTTGACCACACCGGGGACAAGGCCAAGAGAGGCCATGTCGCGCAGCGCGATACGGGAAATACGGAACTTGCGGTAGAAAGCGCGCGGACGCCCCGTGATTTCGCAACGATTGCGCACACGGATCGGGCTCGCATTCTTCGGCAGGCCATCCAGCTTGATCACCGCCGCAAAACGCTCTTCTGGAGCAATTTCGCGATTATGGATCAAGGCCTTAAGCGCCTCGCGTTTTTTCGAATAACGCTTGGACAGCTTACGGCGGTGATTGTTCTTTTCAATGGAGCTTTTCTTAGCCATTGGATTTCTCTCCTCCGCCTTACGCTTTTTCGAACGGCATATTGAACTTGGTGAGCAGGCTCAAAGCCTCCTCATTCGTTCCTGCCGTCGTGCAGATGATGATATCCATGCCGCGAACGTCTTCTACCTGATCGTATTCGATCTCAGGGAAAACAATCTGCTCGCGCAGGCCCATAGCATAGTTGCCGTATCCATCGAAGCTTTTGGCACTGATACCGCGGAAATCGCGAACGCGCGGCAGCGCGATGTTGATCAAGCGGTCAAGAAATTCCCACATGCGGTCGGCGCGCAGCGTAACCTTGCAGCCAATTGCCATGCCATCACGGATTTTAAAGCCCGCGACGGATTTCTTGGCTTTGGTCGATACCGGCTTTTGCCCGGTGATCTGTGCCATTTCCGCAATTGCGTTCGTCAGCTTCTTACGGTCTGCCGACGCTTCGCCGACACCCATATTGACGACAATCTTGTCCAGCCGCGGCACCTGTAGGGCATTTTTGTACCCGAATTCCTGCAACAGGTCAGCTTTAACCTTTTCGTCGTAAAGCTGCTTCAGCCGCGGGACGTAACGATCTTCAGCCATCGCTCGTATCCCTTACCTTCCTAAAACCGTCGCCCTTAGGCGTCGATATTTTCGCCGGACCGCTTGGCAAAACGTACCTTGCGACCGTCCTCGAGAGTTTTGAAACCAACGCGAGTCGGTTCCCCTGTTTTTGGATCCTTGATCGCCAGGTTTGACAAGTCGATCATGGCTTCCTTTTCAACGATACCGCCCTGGGTCGTCTGGCTAGGGCGGGTATGGCGCTTGACCATATTCACACCCTGCACAGTGGCCCGGTTTTCTTTCGGCAGTACCGTCAGAACTTCACCTTCTTTGCCCTTATCGCGGCCCGACAGGACCACAACAGTGTCGCCTTTTTTGATCTTCGCAGCCATATCAGATCACCTCCGGCGCCAGGGAAACGATTTTCATGAACTGCTTGGCGCGCAGCTCGCGCACGACCGGGCCAAAAATACGCGTGCCGATCGGCTCTTTCGTTTTGTTGATCAGGACCGCCGCATTGGTATCGAACTTAATGGTCGATCCATCTGGGCGGGCGATCTCTTTACGGGTCCGCACGATGACGGCGCGATGAACCGCACCCTTTTTCACGCGGCCACGCGGAATGGCTTCCTTCACCGATACGACGATAATATCGCCGACCGATGCGAAGCGGCGTTTTGAACCGCCGAGCACCTTGATGCACTGGACTTTCCGGGCACCGGAATTGTCCGCTACATCGAGTGTGGTTTGCATTTGAATCATTGCACCTACTCCCGATCAGGTATCGACGTTAAGCGTCCGCGCCGACTAGCAATTCCCAAGACTTACGCTTGGAAATTGGCCGACATTCGCGGATGCGGACGTGATCGCCCACTTGCGCCGTGTTGTTTTCGTCATGCGCCATGAATTTCTTCGACAAGCGCACAAACTTTCCAAATACCGGATGCTTAACCCGGCGTTCGACCTTGACCACGATGGTCTTGTCAGTCGCGTTGGAGACCACTGTCCCCGTAAGAATGCGTTTCGGCATGAATCCGAACCTCCGTCTAAATCCGCGACCGTTAAGCCGTGGTTGCCTGCGCGGCGCGCTGGCGATCATTCATCAATGTCTTGATACGCGCGATATCGCGGCGCACCACCTGAACCCGCGCGGTATTTTCCAGCTGGCCACCGGCCGCCTGGAAACGCAGGTTGAATTGTTCCTTTTGCAACTCGGTCAGTTGCGTTTTCAATTCGTCGTCCGTCTTGGGACGCAGATCCGTGATCTTGGTCATGACTTTGCTTCCTTACCCACCAATGCGGGTGACAATTTTGCACTTAATCGGCATCTTCGCGGCCGCAAGTTCAAATGCCACTGTGGCCAATTCAGGTGCCACGCCGTCCATTTCAAACATCACACGACCTGGCTTTACGCGGCAGGCCCAGAATTCAACGGACCCCTTACCTTTACCCATCCGGACTTCGGCAGGCTTTTGCGTGACCGGCACATCCGGGAAAATGCGAATCCACACCTTACCCTGACGCCGAATATGGCGGACCAGAGCACGACGGGCGGCTTCGATCTGACGTGCGGTAACACGGCCCGGCTCCATGGCTTTCAGGCCGATCGAACCGAAGTTCAGCGCGGTTCCACCCTTGGCATTGCCATGGATGCGGCCTTTATGCTGCTTGCGGTACTTCGTGCGCTTCGGTGACAACATCGTCTTGAACCCATTTTCTTAGAGGGGCGGATCATCAGACCCAGCCCATCATGTTCGCTTTCAGTGTCCAGCCGCCCAACAGAGGCGACCCTCAATTCCGGCAAACCCTTGCCGATAGTCTTAGCGGTTTCCACCGCCGGTGCTGCCGGTGCTGGACGACGCTGTGCCGCCCTGTTCCGCCAACCGCTTGTCCTGGGCATAGGGATCATGGGCCATGATTTCGCCCTTAAAGATCCAGACCTTCACACCACAGATCCCGTAGGTCGTGGATGCTTCAGCCGTGCCATAATCGATATCCGCACGCAACGTGTGCAGCGGCACCCGACCTTCGCGGTACCATTCCGTGCGCGCGATTTCCGCGCCGCCCAAACGGCCACCACAATTGATCCGGATGCCTTCTGCGCCCATGCGCATGGCATTTTGTACCGCACGCTTCATGGCGCGACGGAAAGCAACGCGACGCTCCAGCTGCTGCGCAATGTTTTCAGCGACTAGCTTGGCATCCAATTCCGGTTTGCGGATTTCGATGATGTTCAGCGCGATGTCGCCGCCAAAGCGGGTCGACAGATCACGACGCAACTTTTCGATATCCTGACCCTTGCGACCGATCACAACACCCGGACGGGCGGTATGAATGGTTACACGGGCGCGGCCTGCCGGACGCTCAATCACCACACGGGAAATCCCGGCGGCCTGCAGCTTGTCCTGCAGATAGGCGCGCATTGCAACATCTTTATGCAACAAATCTGCATAATTCTTATCGGCGTACCAACGAGAGTCCCATGTGCGGTTGATTCCAACGCGCAGACCGACTGGATTAATTTTCTGACCCATTATGCGGCCTCCTCACGCTCACGCACCACAATGGTGAGATTGGAAAACGGCTTTTGAATTTTGCCCACGCGACCGCGCGCCCGGGGGCGCATGCGTTTCATCACGAAGGCCTTGCCGACGAATGCTTCTTTGACATACAGCCGGTCAACGTCCAGCTGGTGATTGTTTTCCGCATTGGCCACAGCCGATTCCAGAGCCTTCTTCACCGTATCCGCAATGCGGCGATGCGTGAAGGTCAAATCATGCAGTGCAGAACCGACATCTTTGCCACGGATCATCGTCGCGACCAGGTTCAGCTTTTGCGGGCTGACCCGGATCGAGTGGAGGACCGAGCGGGCTTCCGTATCGGTCAGCGTACGTTCTCTTGCCGACTTACCCATCGTTACTTCCTCTTCGCCTTTTTATCAGCCGCATGACCGTAATAGGTCCGGGTCGGCGCAAATTCACCGAATTTGTGACCGATCATCTGCTCATTCACCATGACGGGAATGAATTTCTGACCGTTGTGAACGCCGAACGTCAATCCGACGAATTGCGGCAGAATGGTGGAGCGGCGGGACCAAGTTTTGATCACCTCCTTGCGGCCTGAATCGCGAGTCTTTTCTGCCTTTTTGAGAAGGCTCAACTCCACGAAGGGCCCTTTCCATACCGAGCGTGCCATGGTCTCTACCCTTACTTCTTCGCGTTACGGCGGCGGATAATGAATTTATCCGTCGACTTGTTGGAACGGGTGCGCTTGCCTTTGGTCGGCTTGCCCCACGGGGTCACCGGATGGCGACCACCAGAGGTGCGGCCTTCACCACCACCATGCGGGTGATCGACCGGGTTCATGACAACGCCACGAACTGACGGGCGCTTGCCCAGATGACGATTACGACCTGCTTTACCCAGGTTGATGTTCTGCTGGTCCGGATTTGACACCGCACCGACGGTCGCCATGCATTCCGCACGAACGACGCGCAATTCACCAGAAGACAGCTTCAACTGAGCATAGCCCTGATCACGACCGACCAGTTGGGCATAGGTCCCAGCGGAACGGGCAATCTGACCGCCCTTGCCTGGCTTCATCTCCACATTGTGGATGATGGTCCCAATCGGCATATTGGCCATGGCCATCGCGTTACCGGGCTTCACATCGACCTTCTTACCGGCGATGATCTTGTCACCGGCCTTGAGGCGCTGCGGGGCCAGGATATAGCTCAGCTCACCGTCGTCATATTTGATCAAGGCGATGAACGCCGTGCGGTTCGGATCGTATTCCAGCCGTTCCACAGTCGCCGAAACATCATGCTTCAGGCGCTTGAAATCCACGACGCGATAGCGGCGCTTTGCCCCGCCGCCACGACGGCGCTGGGTGATGCGACCAGTATTGTTGCGTCCGCCATGCTTGTGCAGGCCTTCGGTCAGGGACTTAATCGGGTCCCCTTTGTGAAGGTCTGAGCGGTCGACCAGAACCAGGCCGCGCTGGCCTGGTGTGATCGGTTTATAGCTCTTAAGCGCCATTGCTTAACTCCTCTTTCGATCCGGTCTATCGATACGGCTTAAATGCCGGCACCGACGTCGATCGAATGCCCTTCTTCCAAACTCACCACAGCCTTTTTCCAGTCGCTGCGCATGCCCAAGCGGCCTTTAAAGCGCTTGGTCTTGCCTTTTACCAGCAACGTGTTCACGGCCTTCACCTTCACGTCGAAGATCTTTTCGATCGCCGATTTGATTTCTGGTTTGGTCGCGTCATTGGCCACTTTGAAAACAACCTGGCCATGTTCGCCAGCCAGCGTTGCCTTTTCGGTGATCACTGGTGCCAGAATGATGCGGTACATCCGCTCCATCGTTGGCGTTGATTTGTTGAAATATCTCCAGCTCATTTTAACCGTGCCTCCAGACCTTCGACGGCCGCTTTGGTCAAGACCAGCGTGTCGCGGCGCAGGATGTCGTAAACGTTGGCGCCCTGGGTCGGCAGAACATCAATATTCGGGATGTTCTGAGCAGCCAGTGCAAAATTGCGATCAAGTTCCGCACCGCCAACGATCAAGGCATTCGCCAGACCCATTGCGGCCAGTTGAGCCTTCAACAGTTTCGTCTTCGGCTCTGATGACAGCGCATCGTCCAGGATGATCAGCTTGCCAGCCGTCGCTTTGGACGACAGGGCATGCATCATGGCCAAGCGACGGACCTTTTTCGGCAGATCAATCGAATGATCCCGAGGAGTCGGTCCGAATGCGCGCCCACCACCGCGGAAATGCGGGGCCTTACCGTTACCCTGACGGGCACGACCTGTGCCCTTCTGGCGGTAGATTTTGGCGCTGTTGCCGTTGATCTCTGCCCGGTTTTTGACCTTGTGGGTCCCGGCCCGACGCTTCGCCAACTGATAGTTGACCATGCGTGCAAGGATGTCCTTGCGAGGCTCGAGCCCGAAGATGGCATCGTTCAGATCGATGTCACCAGCGGCCTTATTGTCGAGCGTGAGGATTTTGGTTTTCATTGTCCCTTACCCCTTACGCGCCGGACGGCTCGCCGTCGGTTTCAGATTCGACCGCAGGCGCTTGTGTTGCATCAGAAACCGGTGCGTCATCGGCGGCTGCCGCGACGGGGGTTTCTTCTTCAACCGGCGCATTGGTCGGCTTGAGCGACGCCGGCGACGGAGCGCCTTCCGGCAAAGCTTTTTTCACGGCATCCTTCAACAGGATCCAGGCATTCTTGGAGCCAGGAATGGCGCCCTTCACCAGGATCAAGCCACGGGTAACATCCGTTTGCACGACTTGCAGATTCTGCTTCGTGATCTGGCTGGCACCCATATGACCGGCCATTTTCTTGCCCTTGAACACCTTACCCGGATCCTGACACTGACCGGTGGAACCATGCGAGCGGTGAGAAACCGACACACCGTGGCTGGCCCGCAGACCACCGAAGTTGTGTCGCTTCATCGCGCCGGCAAAGCCTTTACCGATGGTGATCCCCGTGGCGTCGACCCATTGGCCTGCCAGGAAATGATCCGCCTGAAGCTCGTCGCCCGGTGCCAGCAGGTTTTCCGCATCAACACGGAATTCCGCCAGCTTGCGCTTCGGCTCCACGCTGGCCTTCGCGAAATGACCGCGCATGGCCTTGGTGGTGTGTTTCACCTTACGCTTGCCCAGACCCAGCTGCACCGCAGTGTAGCCATCGGTTTCCTGGGTGCGCACGGCAGTGACTTGCAGCCCGTCCATCTGCAACACGGTGACCGGCACATGGGTGCCATCTTCCGTCCAGATGCGGGTCATGCCCAATTTCTTAGCGATAACGCCGGTTCTCATCGTTCCGTCCCCCGCGTCAGAGCTTGATTTCGACGTCGACACCAGCAGCCAGGTCGAGCTTCATCAGCGCGTCCACGGTCTGTGGGGTCGGGTCCACGATGTCCAACACGCGCTTATGCGTGCGAACTTCAAACTGCTCACGGCTCTTTTTATCGATGTGCGGCGAGCGCAACACCGTGAACTTCTCAATGCGCGTCGGAAGTGGGATAGGACCCCGTACTTCTGCGCCCGTCCGCTTAGCGGTGTTACAGATCTCCTTGGTCGACTGATCGAGGACCCGGTGATCAAACGCCTTAAGGCGGATACGAATGTTCTGGCTTTCCATGCCGTTCACCCTCTGTCATCCCCGCCCGCACTCCTATGAGCCGTTTTGGGGAAGGCTTGCGGCAGTCCCCACCGTGGGGACCGCCGCTGTGTCTACTGTTATTACTTAATGATCGACGCGACGACGCCTGCACCGACGGTGCGTCC
>TARA_R100001143_G_C3361257_1_pt1 | contig 41596 bp, 34 predicted proteins | sample TARA_R100001143 | Tara Oceans TARA_R100001143 (sample SAMEA2621300) | marine metagenome | biome: marine biome (ENVO:00000447); feature: mesopelagic zone (ENVO:00000213); material: "saline water (ENVO:00002010), including plankton (ENVO:xxxxxxxx)" | depth 800 m | reverse complement strand
TTCTCACTTCTCACTTCTCACTTCTCACTTCTCACTTCTCACTTTATAACAGCCTGCCTAAATCTCCACTTAATTGCAGTAATTCAATTTCTGCAATTTTCGCCTCAAATTTCGCATTGATCAATCGATTTTCGGCCTGGAGAAATGTGCGCTGAGCCTCTCTCAACTCCAGTGAACTAATGGATCCCAAACGAAATCGCTCTAATGCGATGTCAACCGTTTGTTCTGCATTCTCAAGATTTCTCTCTTCCAGATCTACCAATTCAATAGAATTTTGATACGCTCGAAAGATTGTGAGAAAATCAGATTCTAATCTGAGTTTTTGAATTTCATAATTGATCTCCGCATTTTTAGACTGGATGATTGCGTTATCAATTCTTCGGTTTAAATTAAACCCATCAAATATATTCACTCTGGCTGATATTCCTACTGAAAATCCGGTTGATTCATTAAACCGAATAAAACCTCCATCATTTTCGGATCGGTTAAAACTATATCCTGATGTAAGTGATATTTCTGGAAATCTCTCTCCGCGAATTGTCTTGATTTCCAAACTGCTGATCTCTTTTTCCATTCTGGCGATCGACAGTTCAGTATTCTCCATCATAATACGCTGATATAACTCATCTGCTGATAAACCCCGATTAATGGAAATATCATCAGTCACGATGAAATTTGTATCCGGAGCTCTGGATAACAATTGATTCAGTGCAATTTTAGCTTCTGTCAATGAATTGTTTTCCCTGATATAGGCGGCCCGGTCTGCATTCAAATCAGATTGTGCCTGCAAAAGATCGTACTCAGAGCCGGATCCCAAATCAACTTTTGTCTCTTCGATCAAGATTCTCTCTTCAGTCACGTCAATATTGTTTTCCAGTATAACTAATTGCTCATTGATTCTGATAATATTGTAATACCCTAAGGTAATATTGGCAATTAACAGCTCCATCTCCAGGCGCAATTCTTCGTCCCCGACATCTTGTAAAACACCCAGACGATCGTAGGATCTGAACATTTGGAACCCATCAAAAAGTGTCCAGTTAAAATTTAATGCCATATTCCGGCTACTGTTGCGAGCACCTGAAGTACTTCTTGATTCACCGCCTGCACTAAAATCACTATCCTCTACCCGCTCTGTAGATGTTGCAGTACCTGTTATTGTGGGCAAAAATCCAGCATTTCCTACGGAGTGATTATTTGCAGCGATCTCACTCAAATTTTTGAAGATTTGAACATTATAATTGTTCTCCAAACCGAATGAGATCGCGTCTTCCAGGGTCAGCAGATCCTGGGATTTTGCGATATTCAGTCCGAAAGTAAGAAAAAGAAATATTGAGCAAGTGATTAATCTAAAACGAGCAACATTCATCATACGGAAGCGGCCTCTAATTTTTCAGCTTCTTGTGCCTGTTTAACAATTTCCTGTTTCACGCTTTTATCAGAAGCAAAATAGCTGTAAATGGCGGGTATAATGTAGAGGGTTAGGAAACTGCCGATCAGAAGGCCTCCAATGACAGCAATACCCATGGACGTACGGCTTTCTGCGCCGGCTCCCAGTGCAAGTGCGATCGGTAAAATTCCAAGAATTGTAGAGATCGTCGTCATTAAAATTGGGCGGAATCGTACGGCAGATGCATCCATAATTGACTCCATGACACTCAAGCCCTGTTCCTGGCGCTGATTCGCAAACTCAACGATCAAGATTCCGTTTTTGGCAATCAACCCGATCAACATGATGGCACCAATCTGACTGAAAATGTTTAAGGTCTGGTCGAAATACCAAAGCGAAACGACTGTTCCCAATATCGCAAGCGGTACGGTAAAAAGAATAATAAAAGGATCTCTGAAACTTTCAAATTGAGCTGCAAGTACCAGATAGATTAGAATGTTAGCCAGTATAAAAATAAAAAGTAAACTGGCGGCACTCTCTGCAAAATCTCGGGATGGCCCGGCCAGGTCTGTAACAACCGTCTCAGGAAGAATATCCGCTGCAATATCGTTCATTGCATCAATACCCTGTCCAATAGTATAGCCCGGTGCCAGTCCCGCAGATATTGTCGCCGAATTAAATCGATTAAATCTAAACAACTGGGGAGGTGTGCTTGTTTCAGTGAGCGATACTAAATTGTCGAGCTGAATCAACTGATTTCTGTTGTTGCGAACATAAATCGTTCGCAGATCTAACGGCTCATTTCTGAACTGACGCTCCATCTGCCCAATCACTTCATACTGTTTCCCATCCATAATAAAAAAACCGAACCGGCTGCCGGAAAGGGATAATTGAAGGGTTTGAGCTATATCACGTACCGATATACCCAATGATCGAGCACGATTCCGGTCAATTTCTACCTGTATTTCAGGCTGATTAAATTTGAGATTTACATCTGCAAACGCAAATGCAGGGTGGCTATTTGCTGCTGACAGGAAATCGGGTATCACATCTTCCAGTTGTTGCAACGTCTGTGTTTGCAATACAAATTGAACCGGTAACCCTTGCCTGCCCCCACCAATCGATTGAGGTTGAGAAACGAATGATTGTGCTCCGGGTATTCCGCTTAGAATTCCGGAAACCTGATCAGCGATCTCTTGCTGAGAGCGATCTCTTTCATCTCTGTCAACCAAAGTAATAAAACCGAAGGCTGAGTTAACGGATCCTGCTGCACCAAAACCGGGTGACGTCACTGTATTGATTGCATACATTTCCGGCACATTTTCATCAATCGATTGAATCATTTGGTCAACGTAACTATCCATATATTCAAACGACGCCCCTTCAGGTGCCGTGGCTGATATTCGCATCTGTCCACGATCTTCCATCGGCGCCAGTTCCTGCGGTAAATTTGAATAGAGCAGGGCTATCAATCCACTCGAAGCGATTAGTATCACAAATGCCATCCATCTCACTTTCATAAATGACTCCAGTGAGGATCGATAAATATTATTTAGCCACACAAAAAATGGCTCGGTCATCATATAAAATCGATTCTTCTCGGCTCCCTTCGAGAGTATTTTGGTTGCAAGCATCGGTGTTAACGTAAGTGCAACAAACGATGAGATGATTACGGCCCCCGCAATTACGACCCCGAACTCCCTGAAAAGCCGGCCGGTTGTTCCTCCCAAAAACAGGATGGGCATGAATACTGAAACCAATGCAAGTGAGGTTGCCACAACCGCAAAAAAGATCTCTTTTGACCCCAGAATACCGGCTTCAATGACCGGCATCCCTTTCTCCATTTTCGCATATATATTTTCAAGTACTACAATGGCATCATCGACCACCAGTCCGATCGCCAGAACAATCGCCAGCATGGTTAATACATTGATTGAAAAACCAGCCACATACATGATAAAGAAAGCTCCAATAAGAGCGATCGGTATGACAATGACCGGAATTAGCGTCGTTCGCCAATCACGCAGAAACAAAAATATAATGGCAATCACCAGGGCGAGTGCGATAAAAACGGTCTGCTGAACTTCGCTTACAGATTGATCGATATATTCGGTGGTATTAAATCCTATGGCAATTGTCATATCTTCGGGAAGATCTCTTTCAATTCTATCAAGTCTTACAAACAACTCTTCAGCGATAGACAGCTGGTTGGATCCCGGCAGCGGGATTGCTACAACCCCAACCATGGGAACACCATCCCGTTTTAATACGGTTCGTTGATTTTGAGCGCCTAATTCGGCAAAACCGATATCCCCGAACCGAATTCTTCTCCCATCCTCTTCAAAAATAATCAACTCATTGAACTCTTCCGGGGTGGTTAGCCGGCCCATTGTCCTCACCGACAACTCCGTCACCATTCCTTCAATTCTTCCGGATGGCAGTTCCACATTCTCACGAAGAAGTGCCTGCTGGATATCCAAAGGGGTCAATTGATAGGCTGCCAATTTCAAAGGATCCATCCAGAGGCGCATAGAGTATTCCTGAGAACCCCAGATTCGAATCTCACTGACGCCCGGTATTGTTTGAAGTTGCTCTTTAAAAACATTCTCTGCAAAAGCGGTTAACTCCAATAAATTTCGCCGGTCACTATTCACGTTGATAAAAACAATAGGGGATGAATCTGCATCCGCTTTGGTAACCGTTGGAGGATCTGCGTCGGGTGGAAGGCTTCTCTGTGCTCTCGAAACCCGATCTCGAACATCGTTTGCGGCAGTTTCCAGATCTATTTCCAGATTAAATTCAACGGTAATGGTACTCTGTCCATCCCGGCTCACGGAAGTAAGGGTCCGGATACCTGCAATACCGTTTACAGACTCTTCCAGAGGTTCTGTAATTTGCGACTCAATCACATCCGCATTCGCGCCAATGTAGCTCGTGCTCACCGTTACAATAGGCGGATCCACGGAAGGGTATTCACGAACTCCCAGATAGAAAAATGAAATGACGCCAAACAGTACAATTACTATCGACATTACAGAGGCCAGAACCGGCCTTCGGATACTTAGTGAAGAAATTTGACTCATATTTCAGAAGTTTTTTTAAGATCTATTATTTCAACTTCCATTCCGGGCCGAACTTGAAGTAAACCGGTTGTCAATACGACATCCCCATGTGATACGCCCTCAATTATCTGAACCTTTTCACTGGTTCTGATTCCTGTTCTGACAGTAGATTCTTCAACGATACCATCCCTTACTAAATATACTTTTTGGCCATTCAATATCGGTATAATTGAGATGGTCGGAACCATAATTGCATCATCAATTTCATCCAGAATCAGCACGATATTGGCAAAAGCGCCGGGATACAGAAGCTGATCTCTGTTTTCACTGAGAGCACGAATTTGAAGTGTCCGGGTCTGAGTATCCACCCGCGGCTCTATGGCATAAACTTCTCCGACAAATGAGGAGTCGACACCCTGAACCGTAAAATTGATTTTGTCATTGATATTAACCCTTGGGATATACCGTTCCGGTACAGAAAAATCGATCTTCACGGGATCCACTTCCTGCAAAGATGCAATTCTTGTTGTCGGGGTGATATAGGAGCCGTTACTGATATATTTCAATCCAATGACTCCTGAGAAAGGAGCTCTGACTTCTGTTTTTGCAATCTGGGCATCTATCAATCGCAGTTCCGCTCTCAAAACATTCACTTCATTTAATGTGGCATCATAGTCGTCCTGACTTATTCCACCCCGCTCCAGTAAGTTTCTCTGCCTCTCCTCTCTCTGTTCGGCTAAATTCAGCCTGAATATCGATCTCTGTTTCTGAGCCTGAAGTTCACTGTCATTAATTTTCAGCAGAAGGTCTCCGCTGTTTACCTCACGCCCCTCATCAAAATAAATATCGGTCACGATCCCGGAGGCCTCTGCACTGAGTTCTACCAGTTCATTGGCCTGAACGGTACCGCTGGAAAAGATTCTGTCTTCAATGGTTTCATAATCCAGTTCTACGGCTTCAACGGTTAAAAGGCCACTGCTTTGAGTAGGGGCGGTACTTTCTGAATTTGAACTAAATAGCGGTTTTACTTTAGGATACGCAAGCCCACCCACTATCAGCAGAAGGATAAATATGGTAATGATTCTTTTAAGTGCTTTACTCATGAATAAATGGATAAATATATTTCTTATTCTAACCCATAATGATAATGGTTAGTTCTCTAAATAATAATAGTTCAATGTAAAATCTTGTATACGGGCACAAACAAAGGGAGTTTCCGCTCATATTACCGCACTTTATTTACAGGTCAATCAATAAACAAAAAAGGCGATGGAAACCATCGCCTATAGATTACTTATTTAATAACATAACCTTGTCTCATCGAGCAACGACAGAGCGCTCCTCTTTTATCCCACGCAGCGAAGCGAAGTGAATGCAAAGGAGTGTGTCGAGATGTATTCGCCATGGCACGGAGTTCTCGATATCCCGAGTGTGTCGGGGCAGTCTAACCCAACAAAAAGCGTTGGAACTACTCGGGCTGACGGTTAGAATGCCGGCATAACAGACCTCGTGTTGTTACGCTACCTGTGCATCCAGTTGTTTCTTGATATGCGTTTTTGGAACTGCGCCGATGATGGTATCAACTACTTCACCATTCTTGAAGATCATCAATGCTGGAATGCTTCTGATACCATACTTCACGGACACTTCCGGATTATGGTCTACATTCACTTTTCCAACTTTTACTTTTCCTTCATACTCTCCGGCAATTTCATCTACTACGGGGCCAACCATTCGGCAGGGCCCACACCACTCTGCCCAAAAATCTACCAATACCGGTGTATCTGATTTCTCAACTTCCGCTTCAAAATTACTGTCAGTGAATTCCTTTGTATTACTCATAATATTTTGTTTGTTTTTTGTTTTAAATAAAGATCAAAAATTTCACTTCAAGAAACACATATCATTTAGCTATCAATCGTATTGTATTTGACTATAAAACCGCTGTATTCTTTAAGATAATTATTTCAGGCAACTTTCTCTTTATCTCTGCTTAAAATAACGGCCTCACTCCCAACGATTTCTCTCAATCCCTTTAAGAGTTCATTGCTGGGTTCAACAACAAATTTTCGGACGTTCATCCGAATCGGTTTTTTAGCGTGTTTTGAGTACACCTGAAATTTTACCATGGTTTCTCCTTTGTGGATACTCATCAGAGTTGCCATTTGGTTCAGATCTTCTTTTGTCAGGTTTGCAGTATTCAATTTCAGAATTAACTGCAGTTGAGCCTGAAATTTCTCGCGCAAATTTTGCACTCGTTCCATACTGTTGGCGATAATCTTGGGCGGTTCATCTCTTTTGGAAATGGATCCCTCCAGCAGAATAATGGTATCGGGAGCGATCAATCCCTGATTCCGGTCATATACATCACTGAATACCAGGACTTCAACGGTACCGCGCAGATCTTCAACCTGTATGAACGCCATTGGCCGCCCTTTTTTATCTGAAATTCTTCTGACCGCAGTGATAATTCCAATGACTCTAACAGACTCCCGGTCATGAAGTCCTGCTAGTCGATCTTCAGCCAGGGTGTGACTTGCAAACAGTTTTGTATCCTCTTTATAACGATCTAACGGATGTCCGCTCAGGTAGAATCCGATCAGTTCTCTCTCTTTATTCAGACGTTCAATATTGGTCCACGGTGGACAATCCCTCAATTTCGGTTCACTCACAATACCCCCGCCTCCTGCACCATCTCCAAAAAGGCTCACCTGGTTTAGCCTCTCATCTTCCTGTTTTCGGGATGCATAACTCAGGATATCTTCCAGGCTGGCCAGCAGTTGTGCCCTGTTTTGATGCAGCAGCTCAAAGGCACCGGCCTGTGCTAAACTTTCGATCGTTTTTTTATTGCAAACCCGGGTATCGATACGAGCTGAAAAATCAAATATATTCCGAAACGGGCCATTTTCCTCTCTCTCTAAAACAATCTGATCAATGGCCGCAGAGCCAACTCCTTTAATGGCTGACAAGCCGTATTGAACTCGTCCATCCTTTGCGACAAACTTCCCTTCGGCGCTGTTGATATTTGGCGGATCCACTTCAATACCGGCTCTCTGACACTCCTCAATAAAAAAGCTCACTTTTTTAATGTCACTCATATTGTGACTTAACACAGCAGCCATATATTCAGCCGTATAGTTGGCTTTAAAATACATGGTCTGATAGGCGACTACGGAGTAGGCAGCGGAGTGAGATTTATTAAATCCGTACCCGGCAAACATCGCCATTTTATCGAAAACCTCTTTAGCCGTTTTCTCATCATATCCTTTCTGAACGGCCTGTTTTACAAATTTTTCCTCTTCCGGTGGCAGAAGTTCAGGCTGCTTTTTACCCATGATGCGCCGTAAAACATCTGCTTCTCCGAGTGAATACCCACCCATTTTTTGTGCCACGATCATGATCTGCTCCTGATAGATCATAATGCCGTAGGTAGGTTTTAGGGTCTCCATCAGATCCTCATGATCGTATGTAACCTCTTCTTCCCCATGCTTACGCCTGATATAATCCGGGATAAACTGCATCGGGCCGGGGCGGTAGAGTGCATTCATAGCAATCAGATCGTTGATATCGGTAGGTTTGAGCTGTTTTAGATACTTACGCATTCCGTCCGACTCAAACTGAAAAATTCCAACCGTTGCCGCTTTTTGGAACATCTCAAAGGTTTTTTCGTCATTCAGGGGGATATTATCCAAATGGTACTCCTTGCCGTGATTTTCTTTCACATATCCGATCACCGTTTTTAAAATGGACAGCGTTTTCAGGCCCAAAAAGTCCATCTTCAGCATTCCTGCATTTTCGATCACTTTTCCGTCAAACTGGGTAACGTAGAGCTCTGCATCTTTTGCCGTACAAACCGGGATATAGTTGGTCAGTTTATCAGGGGCGATTATGACTCCGGCTGCATGGATTCCTGTATTCCGAACGGAACCTTCAAGAGTTTCCGCCATTTTGAGGGTACGGCCCTCCAGAGTATCTGACTCTTTAATTTCGCGAAGTTCCTTCACATCCTTGAATGCATCTTCGAGAGTAATTCCAACCGTTTCCGGAACCAGTTTGGCGATTCGGTCAGCATCCGGCAGCGGCAGATCCAGTACCCTGGCTACATCCCTTACCGACGATCGGGCCGCCATGGTCCCAAAAGTTATAATATGAGCAACCTGATCTTTTCCATATTTATCAACAACATAGTCGATCACCCTTTGGCGCCCGTCATCATCAAAATCGATATCAATATCCGGCATTGATACCCTTTCAGGATTTAAAAAGCGCTCAAAAAGGAGATCATACTGCAATGGATCGATATTGGTAATCCCGGTGCAGAATGCGACCACAGAACCGGCTGCAGACCCCCTTCCCGGCCCTACATAAACACCCATTTCCCTGGCTGCGGCAATAAAATCCTGAACAATCAAAAAATAGCCCGCAAAACCCATCGACTTGATGATAGAGAGCTCATGATCGATACGATCAGACACTTCCGTAGTAATTTCTTTGTATTTAACAGCGGCTCCCTCTAAGGTGAGATGCCGCAGATAATCATCCTCTGTTTCAAATTCATCCGGAAGTGCGAAATTGGGCAGAATCACATCGGTCGACAGATCAATCGGTTCAATCTTATCCGCCAGTTCCACTGTATTGGATATTGCCTCCGGTATATCGGCAAATAGCGCCTTCATTTCATCCTGCTTTTTGAAATAGAACTCATCATTGGGGAACCCGAAACGGCGATCCCGTCCTTTTCCGATGGGAGTGGATATCAATTCGTTATTGTCGATGCAGAGCAGTGCATCATGTGCTTTGGCATCCTCTTTATTTAGATAGAAGGTGTTATTGGTGGCGATCACTTTTATTTCAAACTTTTTCGCCATCTTAAGGAGAACACTGTTCACACGTTCCTCCTCCTCTAAACCGTGACGCATCAGTTCGATATAGAGATCCTCACCAAACAGTTCATGCCACCACTTGAGGGCCTCTTCGGCTTCCGCCTCCCCTTTATTCAGAATCAGGTCGGGAACTTCACCCAAAATTCCGCCGGTGGTTGCGATAAGTCCATGTCGATATTTCCCGACCAGCTCCCGGTCGATTCGTGGGAATTTGTAGTAATATCCTTCAACAAAACCGAGGGAGCACATCTCAGCCAGATTCCGATATCCCTCCATATTTTTTGCAAAGAAAACCTGCTGATATCGCTGGTCTTTATGATCCCGGGTGAAACGCTTCATGTGCCGGTCTTCCACAAAATAGGCTTCGAGTCCGAGAATGGGTTTAATTCCCATGCTGTTTGCAGCATTCATAAAATGAAATGTGCCGAACATATTTCCCAGGTCGGTGAGAGCAACGGCTGTCATTCCATCTTCTTTCGCTTTTTTCACCAGCTCTTTCACCCCGGAAGCTGCCTGCAGAACAGAGTATTTAGAGTGATTGTGCAGGTGAATAAAAGGTGAATCCACTCTGCTGCCGGTATTCTCTGCCGGCAAGTCAATTTTTTCGGTTTTCACTTCCTCTTCACCGGTCACGCCTCTTTTTCGAAGGTCTTCCACTTTTGGCATATAGTGGGAAGGATCAATGAGTGAAGATGCATTCTTCGCGATTGCTCCGGGTTCGATCGGGAGCTGCGGATTGATGATACCGATTCGTACCAGTTCCAGGAATGCCCGGGCAGTGGCGTCTACATCGGCAGCCGCATTATGGGCCTCTTCAAAACCGATTTCAAAAAGTTTGTCGTGCAGCTCTGCAAGAGTCGGCCATTTGTACCTTCCCCTTCCGCCCGGCAGTGCACAATATTCGGTTGACTCATCCTTAGTATCGATGGCAATTTTTTCAATCAGCGGATTTTTTCGTTCCATTCGCAGATATTCCGATCCCATGATACTGAGATCAAAATCCAGATTGTGTCCGACCACAAAAGTAGCTTTCTCCAGATCCTTGCTGAAAGCATCCATCACTTCGCTGAGTGGCACGCCCTCCTTATTTGCTCTTTCCGTTGAGATACCGTGCACTTTTTCGGAGTTAAACGGGATGGTAAATCCATCCGGTTTTACAATAAAGTCGCCGCTTGAAATCTTTAATCCCGTTTCATCATGAACTTGCCAGGCAAGTTGAACACAGCGCGGCCAGTTGTCAAAATCTGATAGAGGTGCCGAGTAATTTCGTGGCAGGCCGGTCGTTTCTGTGTCAAAAATAAGGTACATGAAGTGCGTCTGGATTATGAAATTATTCTTCTGATGGTTCCGGGGCAAACGGTCATTGAACCCTGAAGGGAATATAGCAATGTATGGTCAAAGACTGAATTGAAATAAGTGAATACTTTTCACTTCTACACTTTTCACTTTTCACTCCCCGGAATGCCACACCGGCTGCACAAACCTCTGATATACGCACTCCAGCTTTGATAAACGATATCTCTGGATGTGAAAAAATTATCGTTGTGGCCGCCTCTGAGCTCTACAAACATTTTGGGTTGATTGATCATATCGTAAAGTGCCCTTCCTTGCCGGTAACTTACTATTTCATCATCCCGGCTGTGCATGATCATGATCGGCAATCCATCCGTTTGCTTTAAATATTCGTCTGTTGGAAAATCATATTTAGCAAGCATGGCGGGTACAAATGGATAGACATCCCTGATCATAGATCGCAGATTTTGAAATGCAGAACCCAGAACGAGTCCCCTGAGATCAAACTTTGTGGCCGCATAGGCTGCAACGGCACCCCCCAGCGACCGGCCGTACATCACCATGTCATTTTCATTATATCCATTTTCGTTTATCAAATGATGAACCACCGCCTCAATATCTTTATAGAGTCCGGCTTCTGTCGGATTGCCTTCACTCTGTCCATACCCCCGGTAGTCATACATCACCACAGCCGCTCCGCTAATAAGAAGAGTTTCGGCAATGCCAATGCGCCCGCTGATATTGCCTGCATTGCCATGTGATACGATAACTACCAATTCTGCGCTCTCATTTGGATAGTGCCAGGCATGGATACGCACTCCATCCTCTGTTGTGATCCAAAGATCTTCAGCGGTTAAACCGGCCTCTTGCGGAGTTTGCAAGATTGCGGAAGAAGGCATAAAGAGCAGTTTATTTTGAAAAAGATACATAAAGCCGAGAATCGCCAGATATCCCACGGCAATTGTCAGTAGCAGTGCAGTCATTTTTTTAGTCCATTTCATTGAGTCAATATTGGATATTTTTTGTAGGTATCCAAGTGGCAGACTGCACCCTTTAACGGTTTTTTTGGTTCTTCGCAGTAAGCAAAACTCATTGACCTCTGCCCCACATCCTCATTTGACTACATTCTTTTGCAGTAACCACGGTGATCAAAATGAAGAAAAAGAGGGGGATATGTGTAGTCAGTTTTATAAACTCATATTTGCCCTCTGTTCCTCATATTCTTCAATTTAATAGTTAAAAAACTGTAAAAAGAAAACGTTACCATTAAATATCAAACGCACATCACTTATATTCGATTTTCATTTTTCTGATTTAACTGTTTGAATAGATGTTATCACATATATCTCTGATTGTTGCCCTTTTCACACTTTGGCCGGCCATTCCGGGTTCAGATCAGTGGATTAGCAGGCATACTTCAAATGATTTTATCAGTCATACTGAAATCAACGAAGATGTGCGTCTATCCGGCAGGGTAACGGATTCAGTGACCGGAAATCCATTGCAGGGTGCGACAATCTATATCGTAGAACTGCGGCGGGGTACATCCACTGATTCTGATGGTTTTTTTACACTCACACTACCCGCCAATGAGTATACAATAAGGATTCAATATCTTGGGATGGAGACGCGGGTCGAAGAAATCGTACTTTCCGGTAACAGATGGCTTGATTTAGAACTATCCGAACAAGATACAGACCTTGATGAGATCGTAGTTGAAGGGGTAGGATTTGCTGATAATATCAGAGGAGCAGTTACCGGGGTTGAGGTAGTATCGATAACAGATTTAACCCGACTGCCTCAATTTATGGGAGAAATTGACATCGTTCAATCCCTTACGGCCTTGCCGGGAGTTCAAACCGTTGGCGAAGGAGCTTCCGGTTTTAATGTACGGGGCGGGCGTGAAGACCAGAATCTGGTGCTCATGGATGGAGCACCCATATTTAATTCATCTCATGTTTTGGGTCTTTTTTCAGTCTTTAATCCCGATGTAACGGACGGGTATGCACTCTATAAAGGGCATATGCCGGAACGTTTCGGAGGGCGACTCTCTTCAGTGCTGGATGTATCTATGCGTAGTGGTTCTATGGAAGAGTTCAAGGTAAGCGGCGGACTCGGACTCTATTCTGCCCGGTTAATGATCGAAGGTCCTATCATAAATGAAAAAACCTCTTTCCTTCTATCCGGAAGAGGAGCTGCCTCCGGTGTCATCTTTGCCATTTCCGGGAAAGGCCGCGATCTGATGAGAATTTCACTTCCGGCTGATGTATATGGCAGCAGCGCCCGTTATTACGATAACAACGCAAATATTACGCATCGTCTGAATCGAAATAATACTCTATCACTTTCATATTACGGGAGCAGTGATTTTTTCAGGCTGGATCGTGATTTCGGATATTCCTGGGGAAATCAAATAGGAAGTTTTAAATGGAGCAGTACCGTTACCGACAATCTCTATTCAGAGTTCAGTGCTGCTAAGAACAGATACAGCAGCTCCTTTTTCACACCCGATGGCCCTGACGCATTTCTGCTGAAAACGGGTATCGGATATGATCGGCTCAGTGAGCATCTTTTTTATACAGGCATTGAAAACATGACAATTACAACCGGAGCTGAATGGACTCGGTATAAAAGTGATGCAGAAAAAATGGCTCCTTATCATGATAATTCAGTTGTAGCGGATCAGCGTGTAGAAAAGGATAGCGGACAGGAATTTGCAATTTATGTAGGAAACGAAATCGAATTTGGGACATCAATTCTTTTCACGATCGGACTTCGATACTCACACTTTGATCAACTCGGACCCGGTACAGTGTTCGATTATGAAAAGAGTCAACCTCGATCAATGAACACTGTAACGGGCTCCGCGAATTACTCATCCGGAGATAAAATTGTCTCTTACAATGGATTTGAACCGCGAATATCCTCCAGAATATCAATTACCGACAACAGTTCAATAAAATTGAGTTACAATCGTACCCGGCAGTATATCCATCAGATATCAAACAGTACATCTCCTACTCCGGCTGATATTTGGCAGGTCAGTACTCAATATTTACCACCACAAAAATCTGATAATTATTCATTGGGTTATTTCAGAAATTTTGCAGATGGAGAGTGGGAAACATCCATTGATTTCTACTATCGGGATGTAGATGATTTGGTCGAATACATAGATTTTGCAGATCTGTTTTTGAACCCTCAGATAGAAACGGATTTGATATCTGCCCGGGGCCGGGCGTACGGATCGGAATTTAATATTCGCAAACGAAGCGGTAAATGGACAGGCTGGCTTTCATATACATTAGGAAGAACTCTTGTAAAAGCTGATAGTAATTTCCCGGAACGAAGGATTAATCGCGGGGATTGGTTTCCATCCAATTACGATCAACCACACAATTTTAATCTGACAGCGGTTCGAAGCATAAGTGAGAACAGTGCTTTTTCATTCAATTTTATCTGGCGAAGTGGCCGACCCATTACTGCAATCAATTCAAACTATCTGGATAATGGCACGACTGTACCGGTTTTTTCAGATAGAAATAGTGAGAGAATACCTGATTATATCAGGCTTGATATCTCTTTTACCATAGCAGATAACATCTGGAAATATCGGGTACCGAATCCAAACCGACGAATCAGCGACAGTGCCAACATCACCTTCTACAACATTTTAGGCAGAAGAAATGCATTCTCCGTTTTCTACAAACGTGCCCCCGGCGCTTCCGTTCCTTCACCGAACAGACTTTCCGTTTTGGGCGCAATGATCCCATCATTCACCTATAATTTTAATTTCTGATGAGAAATCTTCTTAAAATATATAAGCTTTCTCTTTTAACAATGCTTCTAATGATCGGGGTTTCTGTATCAGGATGTGTAGATGAGATCAACTTGGATATTGATCGAGAAGGCGGAAAGTTGGTTGTTAGCGGAGGAATTTATGATCACAATGGCCCCTTTACGGTTGAACTTGCGATAACAAATGATGTCGTTACCGTTCCATTGCCTCTCAGTAAGGCGAATGTCACACTGATTGGCCCAAATGAAATCCGGTATCCATATCTGGAAACGGATCCAGGCGTTTATTCAATACCTTTCGGAATGGTAGATGGCCGGCGTGGCGACACATATCACATCGAAATTGAGTTGCCGGATGGCAGGGTTTACCGATCGATCCCTGAGATGATACCCCAATTTAATGGCGTTCCGGAGACGATACTGGATGTTGGATTTATTCAAGAACCCGCTGCAAACGGCAGGTTATTGGATGTGCCTGCTGTCAGCATTTTAGCTAGTACAGAATTGCCGGATCATGACGAACCACTTTTTTTAAAATGGGATGTCGAAAGCGTCTATGCATTCAGGGAGAATGAACCCGCGAATCCTGCGGCACCCCCTGCTAATACCTGTTATATCACCCGAAAAACGGACACTCAAACCATTAATCTGATCAGATCAGATGAACTCTCATCAAATTTCATCGAAAATCAGCCCTTGGTTACGAAAACTATTATTCGGGATCAATTCTATATCAGGCATGTATTTGGCGTTACAGTCTCTTCGGTTTCAGAGCGGCGATATCTTTACTGGCAGAACGTGGATGAGATCATCAACCAGAGCGGGACTATATTTGATGCCCCTCCGGCAACAGTAAGAGGAAACATTATTAATGCAGAAGACGAGAATGATTTCGCACTCGGATATTTTGAGGCCGCCGCAAAAAACAGTGCGTATGATTTTGTGACCAGAGCGGACCTGCCGGTATTTATCCCGAACCCTTGTCCGGGGCCATCGGAGTGTAATAACTGCCTGCTCATTGAAGACAGTTCACTTGAAAGACCCGATTTTTTCTGATTAAATTCAATTTTATTGCATACATGCAGCTGTCATAATACAAATCGCTATCGTCTTACTTGTATATACCTAATTTACCCTTACTCGGATTATCATAGCTGAAAATCCGACACCTTCCGGTCAATCTTTCCTAAAATACCGGCAATTCTATTTATGTTTGATTTTTATATTAAAAAATTTTAATTATTTATTCTGATTCACTAGATTTTGTAGGGTTTTAGTGCTTTTCCCTTCAAGAGAGACACCAGAAGGCACCCATAAGATAACTTTTAACTTAAAAATGTGACTTATGAGCTATTTAAAAACAACTCTTTCAACTATACTCTTGGGATTATTTCTGACTATTGGGTGTGATTCAGCGGTAGATAGTGATGTTGATCAATCCACAGATACTCAAAATTCTACAATTGCTTCTCATAATGTTTCGAATGATATCAACAGTACAGTTGTACGTGGTCATCAAACAGATGATGGAAGTATTCCGAACGGAACAGTGAATGGAAAATACAAGGCGCTTTACGCATGGGATGCCGATGGGAACTGGTATTTTGATCTCGGTGATGGCAGAGTTCAAGGTAGCGTAGGCAGTATAGATGAGCTAGATGAAAGTACATTGACGGTGTGTGATTATGTAGTCATATACCGAGGTGATTTCGAAGGGACGCCCTTTCTTGCAAATGGTTGGATACGGAATAATATTAAATGTAATGGTTATGCTTATGATAAAGCACAGACCTTTAACACTCTCTATGTTCATGAAACGGATCGCCGATATTCTAAAGATCTCGAACCCATTTGGGGCAGTTGGGGAATATTGGTAGATACCATTGGTGGAGTGGGCAATGCTGCCAATCCTCAACATCCTGTCAATAACTAATACATATTTATTTAAATTGGAATTCTAAAGCCCCTGTTGCGCGACAGGGGCTTTTTTACATTCTGAATTATTGCCATTGTCGCATACTGACAAATAAATATGAATTTTATCCAGATTCATGTGCAAATACTAATTTTTTTGCAGAGAAAAATAAAACGAACTTCCTAACCCCTCTTCAGATTCTACCCAAATCTCACCACCATGTTGAGTCACAACTTTCTTGCAAATAGCCAGCCCCATTCCTGTTCCACTAAATTCAGAAATAGAGTGCAACCGTTTAAAAATGTTAAAAATCTGATCGTAATATTCAGAGGGGATCCCAATTCCATTGTCCTTCACTTTAAATATCCAATGTCTTTCAGTGGCTTCACACGATATTGACACTTCCGGAGTCCTGCTGCCATTCTGGTATTTGATACCGTTTGATATCAAATTTTGAAACAACAGTTTGATTGAAATCGGTACAGCCTTGATTTCCGGTAAATTTTCAGCGGTAATTACAGGTTTTTTATTTCCCGTTTCCACATTAAAATCTTGCTTTATCTCATCAATAAGATCATTCAGATTAATCATTTCTTTTTTAAAGTGAAGTCTTCCAACACGGGAATACTCCAACAGGTCATCAATAAGGCTATTCATTCGTTGAGCCCCATCCATTGCAAAATGGATATACTTCAAAGCTTGTTCGTCCAGCTGTTCCTCATATTTCATTTTTAATCTGCCCATAAAACTGCGAATCATTCGAAGGGGCTCTTTCAAATCGTGTGAGATTGTATAGGCGAAATCCACCAGTTCACGATTTTTTTCTTCAAGTTGATCGAGTGATTTATTTAATTCCGCTTGATTTAATTTGAGTTCTTTCTCTATCCGATTTTTATTATCAAATGCCTTCTGTAAACCGTTAAAAAGTTTTGGTATAAGCAGTACTGTAACGACACACATGAAAATGACATTTGAAGAGACCGCAATCCAGCTATTCAATCCGTATTGAACATTCATCGGCCCCGTGCCCCAATCAAAATAGATGATTAAGGCAAATACTATACATATGATCAGGTTGATGACTACACTTGAGATTGCATACCGAATGTCAAAAATAAGGGTGGCGAAAATGGTAATTGACAATAAGTAGAGTAATCCGGGTCCAAATGAACCGAGATAATAGAGCAGTACTACTGTAACCACATACAGGCTGGCTGTAAGCATTAATTTCTTTGTATTAACGCTGATATGACCATTAAATGCTATAACAAGAAATGTTGAAACCACTAAAAAATCAGCCGCCAGTAGAATGGGCAGATTGGTGGTAATGGACATATACACACCCGGTACGATGGCAATTACACTTAACGGAATAAGGTAGATTACAGTAACCGAAAACAGACTATTCCGCCAATATGCAATTTGAGTCTCATCGAGCTCTTGATCTGTACAATTTTTTTGTACGGTTTCTTTATATCGACTCCATATTTTTTTCATTCAGGATACATCTGCTGATTCATTACTAATTATTCCACTTGAGATGATTACCTCTTTTTTTGGCATTTAACTGGATTGCTTAAGGTTTCACTCTCCAAATTTTATCGGATGCTTCCAGGTATTCCGGCAGTGCCGCCGATCCGTACCAATTGTAAAGATCATAGTCCAATAAACCCTCTTTAATGGCAGTGTCATTTTGCAATAAACGTTCAGCTTCCTCAAAAGTCGTTACATTCAGTATGAAAATCCCGCGATATGAATTGTCATTTTGCCCGAGAGGCCCTGCAACTGTCAATTTCCCGCCTTCAGCTAAACGATTAATATTATCCATATGTCCGCGAAAACTTTCATTGATGAATGTCCTGTCGGTAGATTGATTTGTGCCTGTTTTGAGGATAACCAATATGTAGCTCTTCATTCCGTAATCGTCACCGCCCAACTTTTGGGCTAAGTCAGGGTCATAATTCGGATTTGAAACAGTTGAATCCGGTGCACTCTGAGCCAATGAAATATTGGACAGGAGCAGGGTTAAAATTGCTATAATAAAGTATCTCATTTCAGTACATTTTTAAGTTTCTGATTTTACTCCCACGTTTCCCGTTTTTTTGTTTCCGTAATGTGAGCCAAATGATGATTACAATGCCAGGCATACAAACCGGTGCTTTCGTCTAGTCGAATCGTTCTTCCGTGTTCGGGGTGAATAAATGCTCTTCCAAAATCCTCTTCTGAAAGATTCTTTAGCAACACAGCCCACCTATTGTGAATACCCTCAATCATTTCCAGAGAAGGTGCAATAGTCAACGTTTTACTATCCGTGAGTTCGGCCCATCGATCTTCAAAGTAGGGTTTTATTGTTGGCTTATCTTCGGTTAGTGTCAGTTTAATTCGGATGAATGCATTCATATGGCTGTCTGCACAATGATGAACGACTTGTCTGATTGTCCACCCGCCGGGCCGATATGGAGTGTCCAGCTGTTCATTCGTCAGATGTTTTACTTCACCGACAAGTTTTACCGGAAAAGATGATATATCATGAATCCATTTTGATAATATATCTGACGTTATTGCAGCAGGTTTTTGAAATTTACCTATTGGGTATTTTAATTGTTCTAATTCCATAAAAACCTCTTTTTCATTTGTATTCAATATAGTATAACAATGGTAATTAATTTCACTCCTAATTTCGGTTACCTACCTGCCCTTATGAATTTCGGTCGTAAACACCCGGCATCGCATGGTCTTCATTCATTTAATTTTATCACTAACGTTTTTATTCCAAACATCCAGATACAATTCCTTGAATGGTACCCAGGTATCCCGCTCAATTTGGGAATCATTCAGCCTTACAATATTCATGGTAATCTGGAGATTTTTCAGGGCTGTGTCAAACTGACTTTTAGTGCAGCCAACTTCTTGAATTGTCTCTTTTCGAAGTGTAGTCGTATCCCAGGGTTCAACAATAATTTTACTGTGAACAAACTGTGCCAGACTATCCAGAGTTTGGATATTTTTATACGCTTTAGGAAAATGATCATTGATCATGTAATCCATATCCATCAGTACTGCAAAACCCCCTTTGATTTTTCCGTAAAATATATCCTTTGGATACTGTGCCGGAAGTTGAGTCTTCCAAGTCCAGACAGCACTCATTTTCTCTCCCCATCCACTTTCACCCGGTTGTTTTTCCGGAAGATCAACATGATCCCACAGTGATGTATGTTCAGTTTTATCACTTGAGAAGATCGTGCATATCTTTACTTCTTTAACAAATCGGTGAGCCTGTTCAATCGTTTTAATCATACAATGTAGTTTATAAGTCAATCATATAAAATTTTTACCCTAAATACCACATATCCGAATGCTGTACGAGTAGTTACTGTTAAGGATAAGATGATAAATGAACGCTTCGATCTTTGATTCTTATCAAAGAAAAAGGTTTATTAACAGACATCAGGCCAATTCGTACGGTACTAATTTCCATCAATTTAAAATAAAATTCGGTTATGAAACTTCTATCCTTCCTCTTTTTACTTTTATTCCTTGCTGAAAATACGTTTGCCCAGGATTATGCACTTCGCCAGCTTGAAGAATCTCCGCGACACCATGAATGGGTAGAGGTGCAGGATGGAGACAGAACCATTCACAGCTTTGTCGTGTATCCTGAAGTATCAGAAAATGCACTGGCTGTAATCGTTATACATGAAAACCGGGGATTGAATGAGTGGGCACGCAGTTTTGCAGACCAAGTGGCCGCCGCCGGTTACATCGCCATAGCTCCCGATCTTCTGTCTGAATTTGATGAGGATCACATCCGCACTTCCGATTTTGCGTCGTCAGATGACGCCCGGGATGCTCTTTACCAGCTGGACCCGGATCGGATTACGGCCGATTTAAAAGCCGTTCAGCAATATATCACATCGATTCCTTCATCAAACGGAAAGGTGGTAGTTGCAGGTTTCTGCTGGGGCGGATCGCAAAGTTTCCGTTTTGCCACAAATGCCGATGGGCTCTCTGCTGCACTGGTCTTTTACGGCAGCGCCCCTACGGATGAAGATCGATTTCAGGAAATAGAAACACCGGTATATGGTTTTTATGGCGGGAACGATCAGCGTATTAATGCCACCATTCCCGAAACAGAAGAGCTCATGGCAAAACATGATAAATTTTATGAATACAACATTTATGCCGGTGCCGGACACGGATACATGAGAAGCGGTGATGATCCGGAAGGGTCTGAAGAAAATGTGACTGCAAGAAATCAGTCATGGGAGTGGATCAAGGAAATCCTGGGAGATTTATGAGATTTCCAGATCATTTTTGAACTTTTTCATTCTACTGTCTTAAATCAATATTTACCCGGTAAAATCAAACCGCAAAATATTACTGGAAGTAATACTAAACCCATAAGAGAGGCGCCCCTATCTTTCGGGTCATAGTCATAGGGTCCCTATTTGTATATTTATTCACTTTTCTACTGCATATCTAAATTAGTCCGTCATAATCAGGATCAATCCATTTAAATATTTGAAATTAAATATGGAACATATCCTCATGATGTATCTTAAAGGGTATAGATTTAATGAGCAAAATATAATCAAACAGAGATAACCCCATGAAAAAATTAATGATCCTAAGTATACTCTTCATCGCAACGAGTATGTTTACAGCAAGTGCACAATCGGCCGCAGATAGAGCGACCATTCAAAATACCTTTGGTTTTGGACCGAAACTTGGTTATTACAGTGCCCCGGATGCAGATGAAGGAAATTTTTACGGCGGACTTCAGGCACGTTTCAGAATGGGAGCGGTTGTAGGAATTGAAGCCTCTGTCGAATATCGGCCCGGACAAAAATATGGCATCGGCAACCAAACGGTTACCACCAGTTTTATCCCGGTTACTGCATCTTTACTGCTGTTCATGCCTGTAAATCAACACTTTACCCCATATACTGTAGCCGGTATCGGATCTTATTATACCCGTTACGAAGTATCCGGTATCGCCTCGGAGATTGGATTTGATGACGACAGCAGTTTTAATCTGGGTTATCATTTAGGTTTTGGAACCGAAATTCCAATCACTTCTCACGTAGCCCTAAATGCAGACTATAGATACCTATTCCTGAATCCAAACACCAATGAAGAGTCGTTCGACGGTGCAAATTTTAACGGAAATGTATTTACTGCAGGACTAATGTTCTATTTCTAAACCTATAATTGAACTGATAATGGGCTCACCTGCTACACCACCCATGTTTCGGGGCCCCGGAGCAGTTCATCCAGATTACCGGTGCCTTTTCGCGTTACCACTTCTTCAACTTGTGCGTTTACCCCCTCATCGTAACAAGGTCGATCAACGGCGTACAGTACACCAAACGGCCGGGGCATGTGGTTTTCGTCGCCCGGTTCCGGTTGGTCGAAAAAGCGGGATAGCAAGTATGCCTTGGTTTGGTCTTGCTCGTCATGAACCCAGAGATCATCACGGCTGAATGAGCCGTCAGCAAGGGAAACTACTTTGGGTTTCAGGCCGTCCAGACGAATTCCCTTATCATTCTCGCTGCCAAAAATCAGTGGCTCACCGTGTTCGAGGTAGATCGTTTCAGCAGGACGTGTTTTTTTATCGGTAAAAAGATTAAAAGCACCGTCATTGAGAACAATGCAATTCTGATAAATTTCAAGCATGGATGTACCCTGATGTTCGTAAGCCCTCATCAGCATCCGGTTCAGGTGTTTCGGATCGCGGTCCATGGCCCTGGCCACAAAGGTTCCATCAACACCCAGGCTGAATGACAGAGGGTTTACGGGATGATCGATGGATCCATATGGTGTGGATTTTGAAACCGATCCTTTTGGTGCTGTCGGAGAGTACTGGCCTTTTGTGAGTCCGTAGATCTGATTATTGAATAGCAGAAAATTCACATTCACATTACGCCGAAGCAGATGCAAAAAGTGATTTCCGCCGATGGAAAGCGAATCACCATCCCCCGAAACAACCCAAACACTCAGTTCCGGACGGGTAATTTTTAATCCCGTTGCAATCGCCGGTGCCCTTCCATGAATGGAATGCATCCCAAAAGTGTCCATGTAGTAGGGGAAACGGGCGGCACACCCGATACCCGAGATAAAAACGATGTTTTCTTTATTGATCCCTAGTTCCGGCATGATGGACTGAACCTGTTTCAGAATGGTGTAATCACCGCAGCCGGGGCACCATCTCACATCCTGATCGGAAGAGAAATCCTTGCCGGTATAGGAAATAGATTCCGTATTGCCATTCGCGGTGTGCCGGTCAATTTTTGTTTTGAGTGACATAGCCTTCTCCATTATCGTTTTATTGACAAAGCATCTTTAATTTCCTGTTTCAGCTCATCCACAAAAAACGGACGGCCTTTGATTTTGTTAATTCCGGTTGCCGGAACAAAATATTGGTCCCGAATCAGCCGTACCAGCTGTCCCTGGTTGATTTCGGGCACCAGAATGTGTTTAAACCCTTTCAAAAGCTGTCCGAGGTTGGACGGAAAAGGATTCAGATATTTCACATGTGCATGGGAGATATCCATGCCTTCTTCCATTAGTTCCCGGACGGCAGTGCGAATGGATCCGTATGTAGAACCCCAGCCCAGCACCAGTACATCGCCTTTTTTATTCCCACTATCAACCGTTTGTTGGGGTATGAACCCGGCAATGGCGTCTATTTTGGCCTGACGCATTTCGGTCATTTTCTGATGATTTTCCGGATCGTAAGATACATTTCCTGTATTCTCCTCTTTTTCCAGTCCGCCTACACGATGCTCGATACCGGCGGTTCCGGGAATCGCCCACGACCGTACAAACCTTTCATCACGCAGATAGGGCATAAATTTTTCAGTTTCCTCACCGTTGCGGGACGGTTCAAATTTCACATCAATCTTTTTTAGATTTTCCTGCTGCGGAAACTTCCAGGGCTCCGAGCCGTTGCCAAGATATCCGTCAGACAAAAAGTATACCGGAACCATATGTTCAAGAGCAATTCTGCACGCTTCAAAGGCGGCATCAAAACAGTCTGCGGGTGTTGAAGGCGCCACAATAGCTACAGGGCTTTCCCCGTTGCGGCCAAACATAGCCTGAAGCAGGTCGGATTGTTCTGTTTTAGTCGGCATCCCGGTCGAGGGGCCCGCTCGCTGGATATTTAAAATCACCAGTGGCAGTTCCAGCATCATGGCAAGGCCTATGGCTTCGCCCTTTAAAGCAATCCCGGGCCCCGAAGAGCTGGTAATGCCCAGGCTGCCGCCAAAAGCGGCTCCTATTGCCGAGGATACGGCTGCAATTTCATCCTCCGCCTGGAAGGTATAAACTCCGTAATTCTTCAACCGGGACAGTTCATGTAACACATCCGATGCCGGTGTGATGGGATACGATCCATAAAAAAGCGGAAGGTTTGCCTGTTTGGCAGCAGACACCAGTCCAAGAACCGTTGCTTCATTTCCTGTAATATTCCGGTATTCACCCGGACCGATATCCGCTTTTTTAACGGTATAGGTTTCTGCAAAAAGTTCTGCGGTTTCACCAAAGTGATACCCGTCTTTCAGAACTTTTACATTCGCGGCAGCAATATCGGGAGATTTGTTAAATTTTTTTTCAAGAAACTTGATGGTAGACTCCATCGGGCGGTTATAGAGCCAGTAAAGCAGGCCCAGTACAAACATATTTTTTGCCCGTTCGACATCCTTATAGGACAAGCCAAAATCGTCAAGGCTCTCCTTCGTCAGTTTGGTGATATCTATCTCAATCACTTTATAGCCTGAAAGGCTGCCGTCTTCAAGCGGGTTGTGATCTTCACCGTATTTAGCAAGGTTGAGATTTCGCTTGTCAAAGCCGGCGGTGTTAGCAATGATGATCCCTCCTTTCTTGAGAAGGTTCAGGTTTGCCTTCAGGGCGGCGGAGTTCATCACGACCAGAACATCACATGCATCCCCCGGTGTCATAATCTCCTTGCTTCCGAAATGGAGCTGAAAAGAGGATACGCCCGGTACTGTACCGACCGGGGCGCGGATTTCGGCAGGAAATTCCGGAAGGGTACGCAGATCATTCCCTTCAAGCGCGGTCGTGTTTGTAAAAAGTGAGCCGGTAAGCTGCATTCCGTCACCGGAATCGCCCGCAAAACGGATTGTTACCTCATCACGTACAAGATCTTTAACCTTCATATTGATGGTAAGTAGGGTTAAAAAGAGCAATAACCGTAATGTGAGGAATTTTACTTAATAAAACACACTTAAATTTTTGTTTTAGAAGAGAGTGGATTTTGTGGATTGAATAAAGCAGTCGCTAAATCTTGAATCAAAGTTGTATCTATGGGACAAACAGCTCCTGCAACATGTATAATACTTTTTCTTCAGCAGACGAGCTGATCGTGCCAGGACTTCGTTTCCGGCAATTATCTTTCTAAAAACAGCTCAGCGAGTATTGTTTCCAGCTCTTCACCGTGAATATCCTTTGCCACGATGATTCCGTTTTCATCCACCAGAAAATTTTTGGGGAGGGCTGTGATGGCATAATCTGCTGCAATATCACTTTCATAGCCGTCAACGGTAGAAACATTTATCCAGGTTCTGTTGTCCTGATCCAGTGCCCGGAGCCAGCTTTCTCTTTGGAATTCAATACCAAAACCGAAGATCTCGAATCCGGCATCCCGGTATTGGCTGTACATTCTGCCCAGATGATCACTTTCTGCCCGGCACGGCCCGCACCAGCTCCCAAAAAAGTCGATGAGTGTATAGGTGCCCAGATTGTCGTACAACGACAACTCCTCGCCGGACGGGGTTGGGGCCGTAAACTCAGATACTTTTCCGCCAATTGAGACCTGTTTCAGGATTCTGACTTTTTCTGAAACCAGTTCTGCCACTTCAAGTCCTTCATGTTCTGCTGCGAACTCCGTTGCCAGTTCATCATAATAATCCATATGCTTGTCGCCGTCCCAGCGAACCATCGTCGGATAAATGGCAATTGATGTCCCAAGCTCATGTACTGCATAAATCAATGTGTCGCGGTAGGTTGCTTCTGCTCTTAATACCTGTCTGCCAAGTCGCTCAATTCGTTGGGAATCATCCGGGTTGTTTTGGTCCCGCAGATCGTCCAGCTGACCTCGTATCGGATATACAATTTCTCTTAAAATCCTCATCCGGTACTCTTCATACTCTTCAAAAAGATCCGTGTCCGGAGAGCCGGTAACTTCATACCCGCCATCAGATGAAAAATTGATGGATATATTTTGTCCGGAATCAGCGATGATCGGAACTTCCAGTGAATCGTTGATACTCAATTTATAAAAATGTGGCTCAAGGCTATAGGTTGCTGAAAAAGAGCTGTCTGCATCAACAGAAAGAGTATCCACCGCGACAAATTCAGACGCATTCAGGCCGGTGGCCCGGAGAAGATGGATATTCTCCTGATCGAAATTGTGCAACGTCCCGTCCAAAGTGAAAACAACCTCTTCGGTTTCGGATGTGCATGAGATGCTTAAAAAAATGATAATTAGAGAGAGTAACGTCAGATACGATTTTGAGATCACGATATAAAATTTGTTTTATTGATTTGGAGGCCGCTATGGATGAGAACTGAAAATAAGATAAGAAGATTCGATTTTTCTCATCTTTTACAGCTGAATTTAAGAATTATTGGGATAAGCCTATCAAATATAATCAAATCCTCCCGATATCTCAGGAGGATTTGATTGTGAAATGAAAAATTATGCGTTTAAAGAATTTTTACTGTACTCAAGACAGCGTTTGACCTCATTTACCGCATTTGAACCTTCCGGAACCTGATATTCGAGTTCAATGGTAAATGGGAAAGTGTAGCCTTCCGTACTGATCAGGTTGAGCACTTCACTGATTGGCGTATCACCTTCACCCCACATTAAGTTTTGAGCACCGTTTGCAGGCGTTGTTCTGTCTTTCACATGAATACTTGTGATGCGGTCGTGTTTCTCACGAATGAAATCAAGCACACTTGGATTCCCGGCAGCCACCCAGTGTCCGATATCTAAATTCAGTGTATTGTATTCAGATTGCGCCAATGCTGTATCCCAAAGTGTGGGAGTGGCTTGTGTGTGATTATGATAACCCATGTAGACCCCGTTGTTTTCAGCGAGATTACCCAGCCTTTGTGTAAGTGAAGGATCTTCGGGAAGTTCCCTCGTACAAGAATTTGCACCTAAAGCTTTCGCGGCTCTTAATGCGTAATTAATTTCCGCATCACTGTTTTCGGCATTAAACGCATTGGGTTTAAAGGCGTAGATACTTACTCCTGCATCATTAAACATTTTGCGGAGCTCTACGAATTTATCCATCGGCACGTTTGCTCTCCACTCGGCAACGCGTTGATTATATTCTGCCATTTGTGCCTGCATCCCTTCCATACTTTGCTGTTCTGCATCCGTGAGTTCTCCATCTCTGGATTTTCTCATCAGCATGAAGAAAGCTCCCCGGTCTACAGGATTTTCAGGCCGGCCTGCATAGGTTTCGGCAGGGTCTCCCATCAGTTCAACGGCACCGATCCCGCTGTCTACCACTGCTTTTAATATGGCTTCCGCGCTTTGATCGGGCATGCTGCGGTATGAGTATGTAATCACACCTATCTGTACCCCTTTAATTTTGGAATCCGGCAGTGCAAAACGTCTCATTAGGGATGGTGCACCAAATGCTGACCCAACACCCATAAACATTCCGGTGGCCAAAGAAACTGATGTTCCTATAAACTGACGACGAGATACTCCGTTGCTATCTTTTTTATTCTTTTTCATAATCCGTTATTTAATATTGTTGAATCTCCTGACGATTTGAATGAACATATTGAGGCAGACTCAATTAACATTGTTACACAATGTATAAATAACGAATTTTTTTGATAAGTGTATGAAATAAGATGTAAACGGTATCTGAATTCAAACATTTCGGAATAGATTTGAGATGTGGCGGACAAAACAGGATAGCGATAAAGATGCCATTATCACATTTTGGGATGCTGATATCCTCTTCAGATGCCAGTGAGATGCCGAATGCAGTTGTTTTCAGATGGGTTTGAGAAAAAGAAAACCCCTGCATTTAATATACAGGGGTTTGGATTTATTAACTTAGTTTGTACGGATTTCTGTACTCATAATGAGTTAACCGATGGTTTGCCGCTTCCGGGTCATCGACAAATTTCCTTGTTGCAGGATTCCACACCACGGGCCGCTGAAGCTCGGTAGCAATATTACCAAGGCAGCAAGTGATCGACGTACTGGCTCCAACTTCTACAGATGCGATCGGAGTCTTGCGAGACCGTACACAATCGATGAAGTTCTGCATATGTGGAGAACTGATTTCAAAGCTGCCTCCGCCTGCATCTCTGGCTGCTTGCATGGCTGCAAACATCGCTCTGCGCTCTTCCTGTGTCATTTGTCTCGGACGATTTCCTGCAAGATCTTCAGGTACCAAATCCTCATTGGAGCTTCCAAGATATCCACGTCCAACTTCGATCCAGCCATCTGTACCGAAGAACTTAACACCCTGGGCATTTGGCATATCCTCAAGGTATGGTTGTTCGGTCATGACGATGCCATTCAAATATTTGAATGCCAGGTACTCATTGTTGCCATATCCTTTAGGTATGATTTCAGAAGGGCCTGATCCATCCATTCCAATGGCTGCCTGTGCGATGTCAAACATATGTGCACCCCAGTCGGCAGTAAATCCGTTCCCTACTTCACGATACCAGCGCCACGCGCCCCATAATTGTTCATCCGCTGGTGGATCAATGGAAATGGGAGGACATAAATCAGAATTATAATGGAAGTTATCATCATGGAGCGGGCCGATCCATTTATTCCAGTTCAAATTAGCCGGAACCTGTTCTTTCGGAAGATCAAACGGGGCCGGAGGATCGCCAACTTTGGCATAAATCTTCTCAATATGTCCGATCGCACCTGTTTGTACCAGTTCAATCGCTTTTTGGAATTCGCCGCTTGATCGCTGCTGGCTGCCTACCTGAACAACCCGGTTGGTATCCCTGGCAACTCTTTCTATTTCCATTGCCTCTTTAATTGTGAATGACAATGGCTTCTGAACATACACATCTTTACCGGTCTGGCAGGCATGGATTGTATTTAATGCATGCCAGTGGTCAGGAGTTGCAATTGCAACTGCATCGATATCCGTGCGTTCAAGCATCTCCTCATAATGCTCATAGGTATCACATCGTTGAGGCATACCTTGTGATGCTTGCCACTCTTCAACCCTTCTCTTGAAACGGACATTCTTCATACTATCCACGTCACAACCTGCGACTACCTGAACGCCCGGCACTCCGGCAAAACTGCCGAAATCATTTAAACCCTGTTGGCCTAATCCGATGAATCCAACAACGACACGGTCACTGGGAGCGACCCGAACACCATTGCTCATCACATAGCTGGGTAAAATAGTGAGGCCGGTTAACCCGGCGGCTGACATCCCCAAAAATTTACGTCTGCTGATTCCGCTATCAGCTTTTTTCTTATTCTTCATATTATTTGATTTATTTATTCATTTATCTTCAGTGCACAATCTTCGCTAAAATAACTTAATACTGTTAAAAAACTATAGATTTAACATTTTTTATTAAATGTTATAGCTGATTGGTGTCAGTGTCATTCAATATTTGACTGCCTCTACTAAATTATTTCAGGGCAATTACTTATCCAATGCAGTGAAAAACAGTACGGCATATTTGCTGCGCGTCAAAATGAAAGATTTACTTTTATTTGCCACGCAGACTCGAATAATTTCAGAATCGTTTAGACGGTTTCAATTCGGTAACCGCCCTTTTTCCTGTCTCTCACATAGATGATTGAAAAGATGATTGCAAGCATAAAGGCGAATGGAGCACCATAAAGAAATGCCATCCGCCCGCCATAATTGTCGGCCGGACGCAGCACTGAAAATGCACGGGCTGTCAATTCTTGTTCATGGTCAAGATTTGCATCGAGCAGGGCACGAAGGGCATTCCCGGTCAGGCTGCCATGGAATTCACCCTCTTCACGGTAGTGATCCAATGCCTGTTGGCTCAGGTTCAGGATATTTTCTACATCTCTTTGGTGGTATCCAAGTGCTAAAAGGGCTTCAGGATCGTCTTCAACAGCATTCGCTGCTGCAACATATCCCGGAAAACGATCTTCGATTTCCTGCAGGATAATCACTGTTTCCTGTTCATCCAGTGCCTCCGGCAAGTAACGGTCGGCGATTTCGCCCATCAGTGCATTTGAACCGCCGGCACCGAAAAAGCCCATGCCCATCAGGAGAACCAATCCCAGGGAGCCTGTTTTTGGGAAGCGTTCACTCATCAAACCTACCATCGTCGGGAAGAAGAAGGATACACCCAGGGCAAAGATGGTGGCTGCGATCATCAGGGGAATGATGCCGGTTTCTATAAATGAAAAGAGAAGCAGTCCGACCCCGGTGAGTACGGATGCGCCCAGCAACATTCCGGTGGGGGCAAATTTTTCAACAAATGGCCCCGCAAAAAACCTCAGGAGCATCATCAAACCGCTGATCCATACAAAAACCAGCATCCCGTGAACACCTGCGGCCTGAAGGACTTCAGGAATCCATCGGGCCGGGCCCAATTCAAGCGAAAGACTGATCATCATCATAAAAATCAAACCCCATACAAGCGGGTGTGTAAATGTGTATCGGAACATTTCACCGATAGAGATCCCTGCCTCTTCCGTGAAAGTTTTCGGGAATTTTTGTGGAAGCAACAGATAACCGTAAATCAGCACCGGTATGTAAATAATGGCGATTTGTGCGGTCCAGTGGCCGATGTTCAGCGGGCCTATAAATCCAATCTGAAACATGGCCCAGCCAAGGAGTCCGCCAAATACCATGCCACCCGGGAAAAATGCGTGAAAATGGTTGAGTTTGGTAACTTTATTATCCGGAAACAGGGCTGCTGTAAGCGGGTTGCCGGTCACTTCGATCATTCCGTTACCGATACCAAAGCCGATTGCCCCCAAAAAAAGGATCCAAAAAGCGTATGGTTCACCGGCAAAAAAATAGGCAGCGAGAAAAAGAGTAACACCGGCAAGATGGCTGACAAAAGCCCCCAGGGCGGCTCTCTTGAACCCTATTTTTTCAAGAGTGGGGCCGATGACCAGCAGAGAGATCGCCATGCCCCATAATGCGGCACCACCGATCGCACCGACATTGGCATTGGTTAAGATAAATTCTGTTTTTAATTGCTGGAGAATGTTGCTGACAAGCACAAAAGAAAAAGCGGTAGGCAGAAGGGCTAAACATATCCCCGAAAATAGCCTTTTTTTGTTGATCATAGAATCATCATGGTTAGACATATTTCTCAGATTAGTTTACAGGTTAGCAGGCGTGAAGCTATTCAGGAGATTAAAAAATCTTTGGAAAATTACCTAATGCATTGTGCAACTAAGACATCCCGATAAACCACAGTGTCGCCATACCCGTCAAGATGGCAATTCCAAAGCTCAACAATGTTCCGATCAGGATGTATTCCGTCAATTTTCTGCTTTTGGATTCTTTTAAATCACCAAACCGGAATACAGATTTCGCTGCCAATAAAAAGCCGATACCTTCCCAGTGGCCTGTAACCACAAAGATGAAAACGAATAATCGTTCCAGGATGCCAATGTATTTACCGGCATTATTTAACGAATCTTCATGATTGTCAGTTAATGAACCGGACCAGGCAGACATGAGACTCTGCATAACCATTGCGGAAACAACCGTTAAAAAAAGAAGGGCTGTTGAATAGATCCAAATGCCCTGATTGTCAACCCATCCTGTCCATTGAAAGTCCGGGTCAACGAACAAAACCCACAGCATGAATAGGCTCACGACATGCAATCCCTGATCGATCAAAAACCATGTACCTTTATTGTTCTCTTTCTGAGCATAGATTTTTATCGTATCAATGACCCCGTGTGAAATCATTACGAATAGTGCCAAATGCCAGTAGTCAAAATCCCAAAGCAGTAATAAGATCAAAAACCCATGGATGAACACATGCAAATACAGTTTGCGTGAGGACGCTTTATGAAGTTCTTTATCTGCTACCCATGATTTTGGCTGAAGCAGAAAATCCCCAATGAAATGAGCTAAGATAAGTTTGATGAGGACAATCATGTCAGGCAGGTTTTAATTTTTTTCCGGAACATCTTATCGACTTCCAGCAACTCATCTATATGGGCCCGATTCCACCGTCCACTTACAGAATTCTGCTTGATTCCCAGTTGTTTTCCAATTTCTTCCTGAGTCGTGTTTGGGGACTTGAGGACGAATTCAACCAATTCGGCCGAAGAAACGGACCATTCATCCATAAATGTTCCGGCCAGTTTTAAATAGAGATTCATCTCCTCATCAAAATCAGGCCAGGGTGATTTGATTGCGATCGTCACATTCTCTTTCTGTAACAGATCATACTGATCGCCGGCATTTATAAAGGCCGGCCCATTACTCTCTGATATGGTTTCGCCTGAATAGTTTTTTTCACCGATTCCGATTGCCATTCGCACATCAATCGTACTTATTTTTTTTCTTGGTTCAAGCGGTTCTACTTTTTTAATCAGTGCTTTTAATTCAAACGCTTTTTGAATCACTTCATTTAGATCGGTAATCTCGATTTGAAAAAAATCTCCGCGTGCGAGTTCCCAGTCCTTCGATCTGATTCCCCAGGATGACAATAGCTTTTTAAGCGGTACCAACCATTTTTCCTGGTTTACCAACTTTCTGGAACCGACGATATCTCCTGTAATTACAGCGATCATGACCATAATATCGTCTAAAATAACGATAATTCAAAATATCGTTTAAATAGACGATATTTTAGTATATCGTTGAATGGTATGATAGTTCAGGAGACGACAAGATACTATGATCACATCTGAAACCGGTCAGTTTGTCTTTGACGGCTGTGGTTTCAGTTCCGTATCTGCTACGATTACCGGATTATGATCGTTTTTAAAACTCTTCCATTTGAGTCCAAACAATGGGCCTATGAAACCAACTCTTCTGATAACGAACTCATAAATGAGGTAACATACAATTCCCGTAAACGTAATAATTCCAATCAGTTTATATTCGACTGCTATACTTAGTGGAAGAATAAGATAAGCCCCGGCATATAAGGCAAACATATGAATGATATATACAGGATATGCTGCCTGGCTCAGATAGCTTAATGCTCTGCTTGGACGGTTGAGATATTGGTACCCAAATCCAAAAAGGGAAAAAATCCACAGGTTCGACTCAATCGCTGTCAGATAACCGGGTGCTGTCGTATTAAAAACCATCAATCGGATCGTATAGAATAAGGCTGCCGAAATAAGGTAGGCCCATTTCCAACTCAGCATGGTTTGCCAAAACGTTTTTCCTGCATAAACAAAAAGGAAACCGAAGAAGAAGGCCAGAAGCCCGAGGAAAAAACCATGCCATGTCATTGCATACATTTCAAACATGGGGGGTTTCAAAATCAGGACCTCTGCCACGAATAACGTGCAGACTGATAAAGGCCCGAGGGGATTCTGCATCCATTTTGAGAGCCATTGTTTAATGCGCCCATTTTCCTGTTTCTTCAGATAGTTAAAGAGAGGAAACAGTAGAAGAACATAGCAGAATATGTTGAAAAGGAACCAAAGGTGTCCGGCATGAGGATAATAGGAGGCCGGTATATCATAGTAATGCTGAAATATATAGATATGGATCGGTGTAATGGCAAAAAATCCAACAATGAATGGTACCAGGATTCTTTGAGTGCGATCCATTAGTAATTTTTGCCAGCTCCGGTTTTGAATGGCGAAGAAAACACCCATTCCGGATACGTAAAAAAGGAAAGGGATCCTCCACACATTAAGCATGGACATCGGTGTCCAGATACTTGTCATTAATTCGTCGCTCCTGATAAAACCAAAAAACATGGCCCAGGGCTGAAAAATGATTGCAATGTGGTAAATCAGCAGCAGCCAGATCGCAATCACCCTCAACCAGTCAATATCGTGTCGTCTTTCCATTTTCAATTCAGGTTCATTAATCGTTGAAGGGTATTATTGAAGCATCATCGCGACGACAGGGCGGGTTTTCTCTATTTCTTCCAAATCAAGCACCAACCCAAACGGTTGAAGCTGGGCATTCATCATTTCATAGATCGGTTTCACCTGATCGTACGGCCCCATAATAGATTCGCGGGCTGTAACTCCGTAATTATTTCGAATCGATTTATCAGCATCTGCATCCATCAACATTTGTACAATTTCCACTCTGCAGAAAAATGCAGCTACATGAAGCGCGGTTGATCCGTCATTGTTTTTAATGGAGAGATCTGCTCCGGCATCAATTAGTACTTTTGCAATCTCGCTCTTGTCAAATGTTGTAGCCGTGATCAGTGGGGTTGCACCGGTCATGTTCTCTTTCCGGTTGAGGTTGGTTCCCGCCTCAATGTGCAGTTTCACAGCTTCAAGGTTTCCGGTTAATACAGCCTCTTGTAAATCGATTGATGGTGCGTTCAGATCGGAATGAGTTTTTAATTCATCGCCGGATTGTGTGCAGGCTGCAAGTAGAATCACAAATAAAGAGAGTGTTAAAATCTGTGTATAGGTATAGCTGGTCATCGTTTTCATCATTCGTGTTTTTATCTTTTTAGGTTGAAACTTCATTGACTTCAAGATCAACAAAGAGCGGATGCAGAGCCTATGAACTATGGTGCCAATTCTATTAAGTTTGAGGAGAGGCTAGTAAACTATGACGCAGGCATATAAATTATGATGCAGAGCATCTTTTTTGGCTGAAAGCAGTATAATGGTTCCCACAATCGAATTTCATACATTTAAAGAGTTTACCGGGTCCATTTGATCTTTATCAGACATTTCAGTTATGCAGAAAGAGTTTATTAGTCACATTACGGAAATCATTATTGCCAATATCGATGATGAGCAGTTTGGTGTATCTGAATTGGCTTCGAAACTACACATGAGCCGTTCTACCCTGTTGCGCAAAATCAGAAAGCAGACGAAGCTATCGGCCAGTCAGTTTATAAGGCAGGTTCGGCTTGAGATGGCAATGGACATGCTAAAGAATGAGTCTTATACCGTATCTGAAATCTCCTATAAGGTCGGCTTTGGAAGTACATCCTATTTTATAAAATGTTTTCGTGAGCACTATGGTTTTCCGCCCGGTGAGGCTGGCAAACAAAAGCCGGAAATACAGGACGAACCGGAAGAAAAATCGCCGGGCTATTCTTCCGTAAAGCGAGTTTCTTTTTTAATACTTTCGGTTGTTCTGTTATCGATTCTAGCCTACTCTATCTGGCCATTAAGTTCTGAGTCTGTTAATGAAACGGAGAAGTCAATAGCGGTTTTGCCCTTTAAAAATGAAAGCAGCGACTCCACCAACGTCTATTTTATCAATGGGTTGATGGAGTCGACACTAAATAACCTTCAAAAAATTAAAGACCTTCGGGTGTTGAGCAGAACCTCTGTGGAGAAATACAGAAACGTGAACATGTCCGTACCTGAGATCGCAGAGGAGCTGGGGGTAAACTATTTTGTTGAGGGATCGGGGCAAAAATCAGGAGACCGGGTACTGCTTCACATTCAGCTCATTGAAGCGGCTACCGGCCGTCATATCTGGGCAGAACAGTATAACCGTGTCGTATCCGATGTATTTGCCCTGCAGAACGAAGTGGCTACTAAAATTGCTGATGCTATTGAGGCCATTGTGACCCCTGAGGAGCTGGAAAATATCGAAAAAGTACCCACCGATAATCTTGCAGCCTATGACTTATATCTGCAATCTCGCAATCCCATACTCACCGGAAACAGGGAGGGGTATGAAAAAGCGATTGACCTGTTGGAACAGGCCATCGAGCTCGATCCTGAATTTGCCATGGCCTATGCGGACTTGTCAATTTCATACTTCTTCATGGATCTCTATCAAACCGAAAAACAGTACACGGATATCATAAACAATTATGCTGATAAAGCAATGCTCTATGATCCAAGGTCTGATTTAAGCCTGATAGCCAAAGCATTTTATTATATGCAAACCAATGAGTATCAGTTGGCTCTTCCTCACCTTGAAAAAGCTCTTGAATACAATCCGAATTCGGCCATTGCGATTCAGACGCTATCAGATTATTACGCCCGGATCGTCCCGAATACCTCTAAGTACCTGGAATATGCCCTAAAGGGACTTCAGATAAACAGTTCTGCGACCGACTCTACGGCATCCAGCTATCTCTACCTGCATCTGAGTAATGCGTTTATTCAGTCCGGATTCGTGGACGAAGCGGTCCGATACATTGATAAATCACTGGAGTATGATCCTCAAAATTACTACTCACCTTACGTAAAAGCCTACATTTTGTATGCCAGGGATCGCGACATTGGGGAAACCAGAGAGCTGTTATTGGATGAGCTCAGGAAAGATTCAACCCGGCTCGATATACTTCAGGAAGTAGCGAAAATCTACTTTTATGAGGAAAATTATGAACGGGCTTATCATTACTACGATCAATTTATATCTGCTAAGGAGGCGCAGGGTTTGAATATTTATCCGCAAGAAGATATCCGAATTGCCGTTACACTGGAAAAAATGGGAATGGAGGATGAGGCGGAAGCTTTCGTGCAATCCTACGCGGACTATTGCGAGGCGGATCAATCGATCTATAAAGGTGCCAGCATGGCCTCTTTGCACGCTTATCATGGAGAATACGAAAAGGCCATAGAGCAGCTTAAACTTTTTGCCGAACAAGATAATATCCAGTATTGGATCTTACTATTTATGGATGAGGATCCAATAATGGCAAACTTAAAAAAAATGCCTGAATATCAGGCGGTAAAGCAGCGAATTGATGACCGGTTTTGGAAGAATCATGAGAGTATCAGAGAATCCCTTGCGGAAGAAGGGCTGATTTAGACAGTCTGATATTTAATATCCTGATCAGTCTGAAAGGGATATTACTACATTTCCGGTTTTTTGGCCGGTGTGGACATAGTTGAACGCCTCCGGAATCTGTTCAAAGGGGTACTCACGATCTATGACCGGCTTGAAGGCGCCTGACTGAGCCAGATCCCGAAGATATTGAATCATCTCTTTATCGATTGACGGAATCGGAAACAGCACTTTTTTGCCTCCAAACATCGGGGTGAACATGGCCAGAAACGGGTTTTGATTGTAAGGGCCCAGTTCGGTTGACATGTATATTCCGTTTTTTTTCAGTAAAGGCTTACACTGTTTAAAAGAACACTTACCCACCGCATCAAAAACCACGTCATACATCTGATCCGTTTCGGTAAAATCTTCGGCCCGGTAATCGATCACCCGGTCGGCACCGAGTGATTGGATGAGATCCACATTTTTGGTATTACAAACTGCTGTGACCTCTGCCCCAATCGCTTTCAAGATTTGAAGTGCGGCCGATCCGATGGCGCCGGTAGCTCCGTAAAGAAGCACTTTCTGGTCGGGCTGTATATTGGCCTTTCTGATATTGTTCAAAGCATAATGAGATCCTTCGGTTAATGGCGCGGCTTCCGAGAATGTCCAGCCTTCGGGTATTGTAGCCACATTGCTTTGTTCAGAAAGGGTAATATATTCGGCATGAGTGCCAAATCCACTAAAACCAAAAACGTTGTCTCCGGTTTTAAATAACGTAACCTCTTTCCCGGTGGCCTCTACCCTGCCGGCAAATTCACTGCCAAGAGTTTTGTTTTTGGGTTTGAATAATCCGATAAAAAACCGGGTGATAAAGGGGATGGGCCTGAGAAATCCGTCATCGGTACGGTTGACGGTGGTTGCATAAATCCTGATGAGAATTTCATGATTGCCGGGAACCGGTTTGGGAAGTTCGCTGAGTTGTAGAACTTCCGGAGGGCCGTATTGGGTATGAATAAAAGCTTTCATGCGGTTTCTGATAAAATTTACTGATTTAAAATCGTGCAAATTTATCGCAAAACAAAGCGGCCATGAAAGTGTGCGGCCTCCCCTGGATAAGTGATTTTGCCAATAAACTGATGGTTACCGTGTCCTTCTTTAAAATATCCGGGTTCAGTTTATCATAAATTCAAATCGATATAGTCATTGAACCAATCGACAAGTCAATTACTGACTTTATAAGCTTTTCTACTTGCTCATTTCAGTAATCATCCATAGTCCGGATAGGAATGTGTCGTATTAGAATACCCGTACCGGTAAGCAAACTATTCTGCTTTATTTAACTCAATTATGAATACCGTGCCTTTTCCTTGTTCCGACTCAAATGAAATGGATCCATTTTGTTTCTCTACAAAATCCTTACAGATAGAAAGCCCAAGCCCGGTTCCGATTTCGCCCATGGTTCCAGTCGCACTATTGCCGAAAGCATCAAAAACAGAGTCTTGATTTTTTACAGGAATTCCATCGCCGGTATCAGAAACAGACAGGAGAACTTTTCCGTTTTTTGATGAAGCTTTCACCTTAATATCGCCGCCTACATCAATAAATTTAATAGCATTGGAGATCAGATTTCTCAGGACCACTTTCATCAGGTCTGGATCTGCTATGGCATGAAGGCCTTTTTCCACGTCGACTTCAAGATCAAGATTTTTTTTGTTTGCACCGGGCATTGTTTCATCAATCGATTGGTTAATAATCTCTTCTATTGATGTGGGGCCAAGGGTTGCTTTGATCCCATCTTTTTGATTTTGCGCCCATTGCAGATAATTGCTGAGAGTTGCAATTCCCTGCATCAGCTGGAAATCTATATTTTGCAGAATGGTATCGAGATCGTCTCCGTTTATGATACCTTCCTGAATAAGAAAAACAACTCCCTGTAGATTGGAAATGGGCGTTCGAAGATCATGTGCAAGTATGGATAACAGCTTATCTTTTTCAATGCTTACCTGTTCCAGTTCTTTTTTATTTTCTGCCAAAAGAGCGTATGCATTATTCTTTTTCCGGTATAAAATGATTAATCCCGCCAATGCGGCTCCGATAATAAAGAGAAGCAGAAAGCTGATAACAAGGGTATTTCTTTGTTGTTGAAGCTCCAGGGCTTGTTCCTGAAGCTTGGCCAGATTTTCATTCACCTCAAGCTGAAGATTCAATTCATTAATGGCCGTTGTTTGGCTGACAAGGTTTCGTTCTTCCTTTATTGTTTCATTTTCCCGAAAAATCTCCATTACCTTGTCTGTATTGCCTAACAAAGAGTATGTTTGTATCAAATATTCATGCAGGACCAGAGGATATCTGCTATAGAAATCATCAAGGCTTTTAAATATGGAATCGGCTCTACTGAAATAAATTAAAGCTGATTCCGGATTTTCTCTAATCTGCTCTATCCTTCCACGTTGTATGATCAACATGGCCTGCTGGACAGGGATACCATATTCAATGGATTCTTCAATTGTATCAGTCAGTAATTCAACGATTTCATCCAGATTGTATTGGTTATCAATGTGATAAAGTGCCAGATTATGAGTGCTCTGTAATTTACTTCTGTAAATGTTCTGCTCGTCAAAAATTTCGATAGCTCTGCGGGTAGCTGTGATCGACTCTTCCGAGCGTCCCAACTCTTTGTAGGCGATCCCCAGATTTTGCTGAACTAACCCATGCCTGTAACCAACAGGCTGGTCCTCAATGAGTGAGTTGGCTGTTTTAAAATTTTCAAGGGCTTCTTCGTATTCACCAATAGCATAATAAACCAACCCGATGTTGATGTACATATCAGACAGCTCCACGGGATTCCCACTCTCTTTTTCGATTTCGAGTGCCTGTTGATAATAGCGAAGAGCTTCATCATGCTGTTTGAGATTATCATAGCATACACCCATATTGTTCAAGATCCGTACCCTGAAGGAGGAATCTCTTTGGGCATAATCGCTATTGAGTGCTACCCGGTAGCTGTCGAGCGCAAGGTTGTAGTAATCCTTGAAATAATAGGCCGTGCCTTCTGCATATTTTGCCATCACATAGAGCGAATCGTCAGCCTGAATATTTTCCTGTAAAATGAGCTGTTCCACAATTTTAAGTGTGCTGTCAGGATAGTTCGGCAAAAATTCCAGGCCCCTGGCAAGTTTATCAGCAGCCGTTATTGGTCCGGGTTGCTCATTGTCAACCTGGTCATCTTTTAAAGGAATAAAGGCGATAAGAGCCGGCAAAGTCAAGAACAGAAGATACCGACAGGATGGTAAAAAGTGTTTCATTCCAGAGTTTAAACTAAAAGTTTGACTTTTTCACATTAAATAAAGTCTTCATTTCATAGTGGCTTTTAATGTTACCGGCTCCGGGGCTTCGTGGTTGACGTTGTTTCAGTGTTAAAGTGGTGTTGAAATGATGTTGTCGTACCTCTCAAAAATTAGCCTTTAAACTGCATTTGAAAAATGTAATCAGTTTTGTGAAGTGAAGTTTTTTATTCTTCATCATCAAAAATTTCCTCAATCTGTTTCTCAAAAAGTCTTGCAATTTTAAATGCCAAGGGTAAACTGGGATCATACTTTCCGGTTTCAATTGCATTCACCGTCTGTCGTGATACATCCAATGCGCCGGCCAGGTCTGCCTGGGTCCAATCGTGTTCTGCCCGCAGTACTTTCAGCCGGTTCTTCATTTGTACCTCCAAAAATTCACAAATACCAATACGAGGTAGCTAAGGGCAATCAGAATGATTAAACCGGAAATATCCGCATCAAATGGGATAATGTTTGTAACATCCAGCATAGAATATGCGATCCCTCCCACAACAGCTACACCCAAAGAAATTCCCATCGCTTCCAGATGAATTTTTTTCATCAACTCATCCAGAGTGTTTAAGTGTTTGATATTGGCTATGATCATTCCTATTCCAACTCCAACATTCAGGAGTATTGCGAGAGAGTTGATCAGATGATTTTCTCCCCAGAACAGTGCGGGGCCAAAAGCAGGAATTGTCAGAGTCAGCATCCATAAAATGGTCCATTTAGCAAGCCGGATCGTGGTTTGCTTGGTCTCTCCCTGCCAATTGCTCGTTTCTATTTTTTCTTTTGTCATATGTCTATGTAATTTGTCTTTATGTTAAGTAAACTTTACATAGTTTACGACAAAAAAATACTTATGTCAACCTTGCTTTACATTTTATTATGTGGAAGCCAGTCCGTGTCCGCCCGCCGGCACAGTTTCTATTTGTTCACCAAATTCGGCGATCATCGGCCGCCCTTTACCGATCGCTTCCTGAACTGCGGGCAATGAAAGAGACGCTCGATGACTCTCTTGATCCTTCCAGACTTCCGTAACCCAGATGACATCATCCTCTTTTGAATCTTTCGATATGATATAGCTCAGGCAGCCCGGCATATCCCTGGTTCCTTCTAACAGGATGTTGATCAGATTATCTCGCTGTCCATCTGTTGCCGTTATTTTTCCAATCAATCCGTACATATTTGGGACCCTTTTGGTTTGTTTGTTGGTAAATAGTTGTATCGGAGCAATGATACCGGCTGCTGCCGCGCTAGTTTTGAAGATAAAGTCTTTTCGTGTGATTTTGTGCATTTGGGTGCCATTGCATTAAAAGTATATATTTTATCCACTTTGTTATTTAGGACTCGTCGACCTTTATAAGTACACGTTCAATCAACTCTTCCAAAATTCGAAAATTCGTCTTCTGGATTTTATCAATAATTGGTTTAACAGCTTTCAGATGCCCTTTGTTTTTGGCTGCAACTAACACACCAAGCGAACCGGTTGATTAAACTCTTTTAAAACCGTATCTGTGATATGAAGTTTGCCGAAAAGCTTTCTCAGAAGGTCGAGTTCACCAATTTTGTAAAACAAAATAAGGCAACTTGTATCAGATACTATGATGCCGGGCATTTTCTATATCTTCGTCAAGTTCGTCTGCGGGATGGTTGATTAGAGAAACATTGTACTCAGCAAGCAGCTCCATGAATGTTTCTTTCGAGTAACCGGTCAGTTCGGCAGCTTGACCCAGTGTCAGTTTCCCTCTTTCATACAGTTTAGACGCTAATGACATTCTAGCCTCCTTATCATCAATATCCACTGTATTCGGTATGTTTATCGTTAACGTCTTCATCTTACAAATGTAACTAATTTTTCTAAATAACGATAATTACTGACCAATGATCAAACTTTTCAGGAAATTGTAGAAGTAGAATCTTTTTGAAACTCCTGGACCACTTCCCGTCGAATTTGCTCAGCTCACTTTTTTGGAATATTCATTCCCTCAATACTGGATATTCCGGACCATACTGACCCCCCTTCATCCGGAACGGAAT
>TARA_R100001143_G_scaffold63594_1_pt1 | contig 42284 bp, 47 predicted proteins | sample TARA_R100001143 | Tara Oceans TARA_R100001143 (sample SAMEA2621300) | marine metagenome | biome: marine biome (ENVO:00000447); feature: mesopelagic zone (ENVO:00000213); material: "saline water (ENVO:00002010), including plankton (ENVO:xxxxxxxx)" | depth 800 m | reverse complement strand
CGTACGATCAATATGTAATCACCGGCAGCGACTTCCTCAAGGAGGAAGTCGCCATCCTCATCTGTCACGGCACCAAGGGTTGAACCCTGAATCTGGATCGTAGCTCCGGGTAGTGGCTGTTGTTCTGAGTCGGTTATGGTTCCGGAAATGGAACCGGTTTGTGCTGATGCTATTCCTGTGATGCAAAGGGTTAGCAACAGAAAAGACAAGAAAAATTGTAAAGTTAATTTCATGTAGTCATTATTTGATTATCAATCATTCATAGTGCGATGGTTGACGAATATAGTTGAAGATAAGGTTCATAACAAGTGGGTGACGTCATAAAATTAAATAATATGAAGTGTATAAGGTGAGAAGTTGCGATTTGATGGGTATGAGTTTTTCAGGCTAAATTTTTAGCAGCACTTTCCAACGCCTTTGTCGATGCCGATAAAAAAGCTGGGAAAACAGCCAGATACCAGGTGTAAGCAACCCGGCCCGGATTTCGATTTCATCTGAATAGCTCACAACTCCCGGTGTCTCCTCTTTAAATGAAATGATATGGTTCCAAACTTTTGCCAGATGGCCATTCTCCTGAGTAACTATCGTATTTGTCTCTCTGTCGATTTTCACAAATTTAATGGTATGCAGCCCTAATGGTATAAACTTAAGAAAGTAAAGTTTGAGCGGATAGGGCGTATCTACTTGCCATTCACCTGTTAGTGTACCCTCCTTTATCGGAACAAAACTCAAGATCGGTGATGCGACAAACTGTAACGAAGCGGGCTCAATTATTTTTTTCCAAAGTTCATCTTCCGAACAATTCAGTCGTGTAGAAATGCGGGAAATCATTTTCATGGCATACCACTTATTCTTGGTTAAAGGTATTATCTGATCGACAAATTAAATGGATTATTCTTCAATCCAGGATTTAATCTTTTGTTGAATTTCCGGGTATGTATCAAAACTTGGCATATGCTTGCTGTTTTTCAAAACATGAGTTCCCTGAATGTTTTGGAATAGTTTTTCCGCTCTTTTAATAGCCGCATCTCCTGGGAAAAAAACATCATCATCTGCTACGATCATATAAACCGGATTTGTAAAATTTTCTACATCTTTTTCCTTAAGTAAAACGGGTCTTCTGTAATCCATTTTAAATCCAGTCAGAAGAGCTTTTTGCATTCTAAACATAAATTCATCGCCATCCGGCACAAATGCTTTGATAAAGTCTTTAAGATGGGAGTCTTTTTTTGTGATCTGGTATTTAATGAGTGGCAAAGTTAACCTTCTCATTGATTCACCTAACGTACCGTTAACCAATCCACCCGGTACAACAAAGATACATTTTGAGACCTTTGCCGGTCTGTGTGTGATTAATTTTTGAAGAATAAATGCACCATACGAAATGCCAATAAAGTGGGCATCAGTAATTTCAAGTTGATCTAATACTTCATCAGCCCACACAGCATAAGAATCATCTTTAATATTTATGGGATTTTCTTCACTTTTTGTTGCCTGACCAATCGTATCTATGGCAATCAATAAGTAATCATCCCGAAGATCTTTCACTGCTTCAAGTGTAAGTGGGGAACCGGCGTTAAGTCCATGAAAAATAACAATCTTTTTTGCTTTTTCATTTCCAGCTTTAATAACTCTTGTTTTGCCAAATGTTGTGTTTACATCAATTTCTTTATAATCAATGTTTAAACTATTCAGTTTTTCATCGTAAAGCCTCATAAGTACGGACTTTGCCTGAGGGGTTTTGTATATACTTTTCATTAGATAGATTTAAATGATTTGCAATATTAGGTCAATTGGACTAATTTTACGATGATGAAAACTAAAAAGCAAATATTAGAAGTTAGCAGGGTGCTCTTTAATGAGAAGGGTGTGATGAATGTCACATTGCGTGATGTAGCAAAATCAATGAAAAGGAGCTACGGTAACATCACCTATCACTATCCGACAAAGGAAGATGTTATTACCAGATTGTTTGAAGAAATGAACAATGAACTAAAATCTCTGCAATCTCCGAACGATTCATCTAATTTGATGTACTACCTGTTAGAGCTTCCGAAATCCAGTTTTGACATAACTGTGAAGTATCTCTTTTTTACCCTCGATTATAACGAGCTAAAGCGCAATTATTCTAAATTTTTTTCCAGGGTTGATACCTTAAATGAAGAGAGAGGAAAAAAGTGGAAGTTGTTACTCATTCATTTGAGAGATGAGGGATTTTTAAAAGAGGAATTAAGTAATAATGATCTGGATTTCATTATGTTTTTGAGTGTGAGCGTGAGGGGGACCTATTTTCAATTAAAAGAAAATGGTTTTTATAATAAAACTGATTATGCTTCTATTCTTAATCAAATGTTAAAGCCCTACTTATGCAATAGGGGCTTAACAGTTTTAAACCGGTGGCTTAAATCTCAATAATTATTATTGGTCGTGCTCTTAACAATGTGAAATTTCAGGAATTTGTTTTTCGGTTTACAGGTCCATTTTTAAGACCAATAGATGCTTCGCTTGAATTCCATATTCGTAAATTGCGTCAGTATAATTTTCAATGAAATAGTCTTTTTTGATTTCAACAATTTCAAAACCAAATTTTTGATATAAAGATAGTTGTCCGACACTAGAGTTTGATGTTCCTATAAAGATATTTTTTTTCATTTTGTGTTTTGCAATATTGATCACATTTTCAATTAAATAACTTCCAATACCCTCTCCTTGAAAATCAGGTTTTACAGCAATGTTTTTAATTTCAACCTCATCAGTTGTCAAAGAAAGCAGAACTACAACTCCTACAATATCTTCATTATGTAAGGTGACAAATACGTCTGAATCTTTTACATAAGAATCTATCATCTCTTTTGAGGGATCTGCAAGTAATAAAAGACCATAAGGCAAGGGTTCGTTTTTGCCTAATCTTTTGAATCTTATGTAGTGATGGTTTTTTGTCATTATTTTACTAGAAGTATTCAATTATAAACCTGTTCAATCAGTCATCGAAAATATTGATTAATTTAAAATGCAATTCAACAACCGGAGAATAATATTTTTATGAAATCAAATTACAAAGTTCCGAACGATACCGTAGTGGGACATATTCACCTTAAAGTTACTGATCTTGAACGTGCACTGAAATTTTATCGTGATCTGCTCGGTTTTAAAGTAACTACAATGTATGGAGATCAAGCGGCATTTTTGTCGGCCGGCGGATACCACCACCAGATAGGTTTGAATACCTGGCACAGCAAGAATGGATCACCGGCTCCCCAGCGAGCCGCCGGGCTTTACCATACCGCTTTTCTCTACCCGACCCGTAAAGATTTGGCCGAAATAGTCAAACGTCTGATCGACAACGAATATCCGATTACCGGGGCGAGTGATCACGGCGTTTCTGAGGCGATCTACCTGAATGATCCGGACGGAAACGGCGTTGAGCTGTATCGGGACAGACCTAAAGAAGAATGGTCATACAAGGAGGATGGATCCATTGTGATGGTGACGGATCCACTTGATCTCTCCGACCTGCTGAATGAATTAAACTAATTGTCTCGGTTGAGGCTAATTACCGCCACGAAATTCTCAAGTACTTTATAGCCGAAAATGGTTACTAACGTAGTAAACACCAAAAAAATTTATCAAGAGCACATTTATGATCCCACTTTCTATTTTAGACCTCGCAATTGTAACTGAAGGCAGTTCTGCCCGGATAGCGATTCAAAACAGCAGAGATTTGGCCCGAAAAGCAGAAAACATGGGATATCACCGCTTTTGGATGGCGGAGCATCACAACATGGAAAATATCGCGAGCTCGGCTACTTCTGTACTGCTTGGACATATAGCCGATGCAACCGAAAAAATTCGTGTTGGGTCGGGTGGAATTATGTTGCCAAATCACTCCCCGCTTATCATTGCCGAACAGTTTGGTACTCTGGCAACCATTTATCCCGGCAGAGTGGATTTGGGACTGGGTCGGGCTCCGGGAACCGATCAGCTAACAGCAAGTGCCATTCGCCCCGACCGTATGCAGCAGGTTCAGAATTTCCCACAGATTGTTCAGCAGTTGCAAAAATATTTATCAAAAGATAACAGCCAAAGTAAAGTTCGGGCTTTTCCGGGAGAAGGAACTGAAGTGCCAATCTGGATATTAGGTTCCAGTACAGACAGTGCCTATTTGGCTGCAGAATTGGGGCTGCCTTATGCTTTTGCCAGTCACTTTGCTCCGCAGCATCTGTCTCAGGCAGTGCGAATCTATCGTGAGAGATTCAAATCATCAGATCAGCTGGACCAACCAACCTTTATGCCGTGCGTGAATGTAATCATGGCTGATACGGACGAGGAAGCGGAATATCTATCCACTTCGATGCTACAAATGTTTATGGGCGTGGTGACCGGTGATCGTTCACCCATGAAACCACCTATAGACAGTATGGAAGGGATCTGGAATGAACATACCAAATATGCTGTACAACAGATGCTTGCCTGCTCATTTATTGGAAGTGTAGAAAATGTAAAAAATCAGATCAAACATTTCCTGGATCAGACCAAAGCTGATGAGTTGATGGTTTCGACCTATATCTTTGAACATAATCAAAGAATAAAATCATATCAACTTCTTTCCGAAGTTATGGATGCCTTGTAGTCATTACTTTAATCAAAAAAATATGGATAACAGAGAACTTAAATTAGCCGAAGATATCAGAATAAGTTGTATTGAAGCCGTAAAAGATGGATTCAATGATGCTTCGATGAGTGGATTGTGTATGGATGGAGCGATGGAAGCGGCGATCAGCGCTGTTCAAAAACTGGATCTTACTAAATTGATTGAAAAACATCAGAAAAATGAACTATGAAACAACCTATTACCGGATTTCATCAAGATGAGAAAGGGGATTGGGTGGCTGAACTGAAGTGCGGCCATACGCAGCATGTGAGGCATAATCCGCCTTGGCAGCTTCGTCCATGGGTTATAACGGAAGAAGGAAAGCAATCTAAATTGGGTGAAAAATTGGAGTGTAAAAAATGTAATTTTTTAAATCAGTAATTTAAAATACGGCTGCTTTAGCGGGGATGAATTAGAGTCTCAAATAGTTATGAAGCGATTATTTTTCCGATTCATTGTTACTGATTGCTTCATCCATATGATCGACAAACTGCTGAACATACTGTTCTATGGATCGGTCCGCTTCTCTTGCCAACATTCTCATTTTTTGAATGAATGGTAAATGCCCCTTCTTATCGGCTATTTGTTTGTCTTCTTTCATCTTTCAAAAATTTAGTAATTGGAAAAGGTTACATCATCCCGCAACTTTTCGATACCGGTTGATAGCTACCATCAAAAAGAGAATACTCATCCCAAACAGGAGTAGTACCATCCATTGGATTTCGGCCCACCCGGCCCCTTTTAAGAGCACCATCCGCATGATTTTGATGAACCACGCTACGGGATTGATTAGATTGAGATCTTGAGCCCAGACGGGCATACTTTCAATCGGGGTAAACAGTCCGCCCATCAGAATAAAAACCACCATGATGAACCAGGCAATAAACATGGCTTGTTGTTGTGTGTTTGTAACAGTAGAAATCAGAAGTCCGATAGCTTGAACCACAACCAGATAGAGTCCGGCTACAGCCATAATCAGAAATAAATTGCCTAAAAATGGGATCTGAAATCCATACCGGGCAAGGGCCAGGCCTATCAGAAGATCAACCATTCCGATGATCCAGAATGGTACAAGTTTTCCGATCATAAACTGATATTTACGTATGGGAGTCACATTGAGCTGTTCAATGGTTCCGATCTCTTTTTCTCTGACAATATTCATCCCCGATAGGAAAAGGCCGATCATCGATACAAGAACAACTAAAATTCCCGGAACCATAAACGTGATGTAGTCCAGATCCGGATTGTACCAATTCAACGGTATCAGGTTTATCATTTTAGCCTTCGTAAAGCTACCCTGATCTGATACAAACTGAATTTCAACAGCACGGGACTGATTGAAATCCTGAATGATGGAGCTACTGTACGATTGAATCAGTCCTGCCGTACTGCCATCCACAGCATCTATGATGAGCTGGACAGGAACAAGATTTCCTGCTTCCAGATCTCGCTTAAAATGAACAGGGATTTGCAGAATCATTCCAATTTCACCACTGTCCATTTTCTGCATGGCCTGATCTGCATTGAATGTGTTGAATTCCTGAACAAAGTAGCCTGTTGCACTGAATTGCGAAACCAATTCGCGAGAATAAGCTGACCTGTCCATATCCACCACTGCAAACGGTACTTCTTTCAACTCATAGGTTGCCGCAAAAGAGAGAATCAGTAGCTGTATTACCGGCATGACAAAGAGAATGGGAAGCATCGCTTTGTTGCGAAATATCTGAATGAACTCTTTTTGCAGTAGATACTGAACGGTTTGCATGGAATGGATCTGTCTACGTGTTTTAATTATTTGAGTGTAGTGGGTTTTGATTCAACATTATTCAAGCCGCACCTTAAATTTTTTCAAGCTGAGAGCTATAAAAAACCCGGTCATACTAATTAGAATTAGCGTCTCTTTCCATAACATTACAAGGTCGCCTCCTTTTAACATGATGCTTCTCACAATGATCAGAAACCATTTGGCCGGAATTATATGACTTATCCACTGGAGCAGCTCAGGCATACTGGAAATTGGAAAAATAAATCCGGAAAGAAGCACAGTTGGCAGCAAAAGTCCGGCCAGTGCAATCATCATAGCTGTCTGCTGGTTATTGGCAATCGCTGATATGAATACACCCAGTGCAAGCGCAGTGAGAATAAATAGGGTGGCCTCTGCAAAGAAAAAGATATAGGAACCCCTAAACGGTACCTCGAACAAAAATTCAGCCAATATCAGAATCGTGATCACATTGATCACAGATAGAACCAGGTAGGGTAGCACTTTACCGATAATGATATGATGTGGTTTGAGCGGTGATACCAGCAGAATCTCCATATTACCCATTTCTTTTTCACGAGTAATCGAAATAGATGTCATAAGAGCCGAAATAAGCATCAGAATCACGGCAATTAAGCCAGGAACAAAAAGGTTCACGCTCCTTAACTCGGGGTTGTACATCATCCGTACCATAGGCTGTACTCCCGCGACTGCTATTTGATTATTCTGATTAAGCCCTGTGGTGTACTCTTCCACAATACGAGAGGTATACGCCTGGAGTATACCGGCCAGGTTTGGGTCAGTGGCATCGCTGATGATCTGTATATCAACTGATCCAAATCGTTCCAGATTTTCAGCAAATCCGGCTTCAAACACTATCACACTACGGGCACTTCCCTGCCTGAATAGCGGCTCCACTTCGTGATAACTTTCAAGGTTCTTTGCAATCAAAAAGGAGTCAGAAGCGTCTATTTGTTGTATAAGTGCCCGGGTAACCTGGTCTTTTGAAAAATCCAGCACACCTATACGGGCATTTTCCACTTCGTTGCGAATGGCATACCCGAACAGGATCATCATAATGAGGGGCATTCCGAACAATACAACCAATGTTCGCTTGTCGCGATAGATTTGCTTGAACTCTTTAATGATAAAACCTTTGAATGAATTCATTACATCACAATTGATTTGAGCCAAATTTTGATTTCCTGGCCAGTTGAATAAAAACATCTTCAATAGATTCAGCGGAAAACGATTCTTTAAGAGCTTCAGGAGTATCGAGCGCTGCAATGGTTCCATCCACCATAATTGATACCCTGTCGCAGTATTCCGCTTCATCCATGTAGTGAGTGGTGACAAAAACCGTGATCCCTGCTTCAGAAGCTTCATAGATCATCTCCCAAAACTGCCGACGTGTAACCGGATCCACACCCCCCGTGGGTTCATCCAGGAATACAATACCGGGATTATGAATGGTGGAAATTGAAAAGGCAAGTTTCTGTTTCCACCCCTGGGGCAGCGAACCAACCTGTTTTTTTTTAACTCCAGTTAATCCTGTTTTTTCTACCAATTCGTCTGTTTTTTGATTAAGCAAAACTCTGTCTAAGCCGTAAATACCGCCGTAAAACCTGATATTCTCGATTGAAGTCAGGTCATCGTAGAGTGAAAATTTCTGGCTCATATATCCGATGTTTTTTTTGATCTGATCTGCTTCGGTATAGACATCATAACCCGATACCTGTGCGCTACCCGATGTGGGTGCAAGCAGACCGGTGAGCATCTTCATAGCCGTTGTTTTTCCCGCACCGTTAGCTCCAAGAAAACCAAATATCTCTCCCTTTTTTATCTCAAACGAAATTCGGTTCACAGCGGTGAAATCACCGAACTTCCGAGTCAAATTTTCCGCAATAATGGCTGTTTCAGAAATCATGTTTGTTGCTTTGTATTTTTTTAAAAGGTTCATCCCTGCATCAAATTCATAAATGCATCTTCAATCCCCGGTTGTATCGGCCGGATAATGACATCCTGCACCCCTTCCTGATGCAAAAATTTTTTCAGTTCCGGTATATCGGGTTCACTACGTTGATCTGTGTAGTGAATATATTCACCGAAAGGATGGGCAGACTTTGTATGCGGATATCGCTGCAGGGTACGGATTAGCCGAAATCGATTCGCTGATTTGATACCAAGCAAGATTCTGCCGAATGATTCAACTATTCCGGGCGGCGTATCTACCTTTAAAATTTCCCCCTCCTGTATAAGTGCCACCCTGTCGCACTGCCTGGCTTCATCCATATAAGGTGTGGATACAATAATGGTGATGTTCTCCCGCCTCAGCAGTTTTAGCATTTCCCAAAACTCTTTCCTGGAAACAGCGTCCACTCCTGTTGTGGGTTCGTCCAGAACAAGAAGCCCGGGTTTGTGAATCAGGGCACAGCTGAGAGCCAACTTCTGTTTCATGCCTCCTGAAAGGTCACCGGCCAATCTATGTTTAAAGGGTTCGATTTGGCTGTAAATAGGCTCTACCAGTTCATAATTCTCCTCAATTGTGGTGCCAAATACCGATGCAAAAAAGCGGATATTTTCTTCGACGCTTAAATCCTGATAGAGTGAAAATCTACCGGGCATATATCCAAGCAGCGGACGAAGTTTTTTGTAATCTTTTACCACATCATATCCCAATACGTCGGCGCTGCCGGAATCGGGTGTTAGCAGAGTGGTGAGGATTCTGAACAGTGTGGTTTTTCCCGCCCCATCGGGACCTATCAACCCAAAAATTTCACCTTCTTCAACATTCAGCGAAATATTTTTTAACGCTGTAATATTGCCAAAGGATTTGGTCAGGTTTTTTATGTGTATTACGGATTTCATCTAAGTTGAACAGAATAAAAAGGTCAAAAATTAACTTCGCCCGGCATGCCTATCTTAAGGTGTCCGTCAGGATTTCGGACACGCACTTTTACGGCATAGACCTGAGTTACCCGTTCTTCTTTGGTCTGGATCATCCGCGGCGTAAATTCCGCCCTGGATGCAATCCAGCTTACAGTACCTGTCAGGCTTTCATTTTCGTTCATGTTCCGGTCGATAAGCACTTCCACCTCTTCACCGATTCTCACATCAGGCAGTTGAGCACCTGAGACGTATACTCGTATGATCATCTCATCGAGTGAGGCAATGCGATAGAGCGGTTTGCCTGTCGATGCCAGTTCATGTGCTTTTGCATACGTTTGCAGAACCGTTCCCTCGATTGGATTCACGATCTTCGCTCTTCGAATCTGATCATCAATTTGCTCAATCTGAATCCTCATTCGGTCCAGTTCAGCTCTGACAGATTGTTTTTCTATTTCCACTGCATTGATTCTTCGTTGCAATGTATTTACCTCACCCTCAGCTCTGTCGAGTTGTTGGCCTGTCGCTGCATTATCCTGCTGAAGAGAGCGGATACGATTCAGTTCTTTACGAGCGGTTTCAAGTTGTGATTGAAATACGGCTGACTGAGCATTCAACCCGTTTATATTTGTCCGAACGGAGGCAATAGCGGCCTCTGCTTCCCTTTTTTGAAGGGAAAGTTGCATGGTGTCGATGAGGCCAATAACCATTTCCTCATCCAGACGATCCCCTTCGTTTACATCGAATATGAGTATTCTGCCCGGTACTTCTGCTGAAATCAGTACCTCTTCCGCTTCAAATTGGCCGTAAGCATCGGAACGATCTGACTCCATGCAACCGGCAGCTATCAAGAGCAATGCGATACCGGCAGTGATAAGTTTAATTGATTTCATTTCCATGATATTCCCTGTTTGGTTCTGTATTCGGTAAGCGCTTGTGTCAGCCGGATTTTTCTGATTTCAAGATTGATTCTTGCACGACTTTCGGCATTTAGTTCGGTAATATATTCAGTGGATGTAATGGCTCCCTGTTCCAGTTGAGCCAATTTTTCGGTTACAATATTATTTCGAAGACTTAGGACTTCCGTGTCCTGCTCGATCTCTTTCCGAATGGCTTCTATCTCTTTTTCTGTATCACGAAGTGATGCCTGAAGCTGACGCGAAAAAATATCTCGATCGGTGTTAATTACCCGTTTCTGTAGATTCAAAATCTCTTTTTTGATTGACGCATTTTTTGCATTTCTAAAGCTCCATTGAGCACGGGCACCCACAATCCAGTAGAATTGCAGATCGTCATCAAATACGTCCAAACCCGGTCGTCCATATGCAGAGGTAGCAAAAAGGGATACTGTTGGAAGCATCTCGGCACCGGAAAGCTTTTTTTGTGATTCGAGTCGTTGTTCATTTGCTTCAAACAGATCATACTCAGGTCGGTTGTTAATTGCCGATTTATCAGCTTCAGATTTATTGGTATCGGGGATTTCCAGAGGGGTTTCCACGGGAATGTCTACGCCCAATATTTCCCTTAAAACGGCATAACCCGCACTGATATGTCCTTTGGTACCGGTAAGCTCTTGTTCAATTTTAATCTGTTCCGCCCTGAGCAACATTTCATCACTTGGTAACAGTACGCCATTTTTTACCAGGCTTTCTACCTTATCCCGCTGTTTTTTGATATCAACGAGCAAAAGTTCAAGTACTTCTTCCTGTTTTTGCATCATCAGAATTCTGAACCATATTTGTTCCATCTGTTCCCGTATACTCAAAAACTCTGAGCGGATCCGTGCCTGTTCTGCGGTACCGGAATGTTCTTCTATTTCTTGGGCGAATTGAGATCTGCCACCGTCAAAAAGAGACTGGTTTACTTCTAAGGAAACACTGTAATGGTCTTTGCTGAACAGGGGGGGATCCATACCCGGTGTTGAAAAGGGTATTTCGGTAACATCCGATCGGTAGCTCATACTTGCATTTAGGCGTATATCCGGCTGTCGATTTGTTCCGGCAATTCTGCGATTCCATTCTGAAATCTGATTTTGAAGATCTGCTTTGTTGCCCAATGGCCAGGATTTTTCAAGTTGGTCATAGGCCTGATGTAGAGTGAATGAAGCTGTATCCCCCTGACCTATTGCGATGCCGGCCTGAAAAAGGAACAATATTGTCAATACATATTTTTTCATTTGATTGTAGTTTTCTGAAAATTTTGGACATCCCTTTTTGACTACAATTGTAAATTATGGATATCAAATATAAAGTTCAACTAATTGGTTGAATTAAATAGTTAAATGCAGCCTAATCATTTATAAGTTTATTAAACAATTGTATATCAATGATTTCTGAATCCTATAAGATTCAGAAACAGAGAAATTATTTTTAGAAACTCGATTTTTTTATCTTATGGTTTAACCAATTGATTAAACTTTTTAGATTAACTCTTGGTCAGTAATGAATTTCAGAAACATTAAAATTGAAACCCATGGCCGACGATAAACCGGGAAAAGAGTCAACGGAAGAGAAGATATTTGAAGCAGCGCGTGATGTATTTCATCAGAAAGGATTTGATGGCGCCAGAATGCAGGAAATTGCCGACAAGGCCAACATAAACAAATCAATGCTTCATTATTACTATCGATCGAAAGACAAACTATTCGAACAGGTTTATCAACTCTCTTTGATGAGAGCTATTCCGAAGATTGTGATATTACTCAATAAGGATTTACCTCTGGAAGAGAAACTGCGTAGTTTTGTGAGGGAATATCTGACCATCATCAAAAAGAACCCGGATATACCATCATTTATAATTCGTGAGTTGAATACAAATCCGTCACGGATACAGGAGTTTTTCAGATCTCAGGTGGTCAAAAATGTACAGCCATTTATCGATCAGATACACGAGGCATCCGGAGAAGGAAAGATTGTCGATAACCTGCCGGCTGAACAGGTTGTTATTAATCTCATATCGATGATCATATTTCCATTTATTGGAAAACCCATCCTTCAGATTCTATTTGAAATGGATGATGTCGGATTTGAAGCTTTTATTGATCATAGGATTGAATACCTTCCAGACTATGTGGTAAAGATGACCTTAAAATAGCGATCAGGCGACCCGGAGGTAGATCATGAAATGGTTTTCCATGGAAAAAAATGTCGTTGTTTACCTGATTTGACTGATATGGAAAGCTGCTATAGCTTCTTTTAGATTTAGATTATCAATGATAGACGTGACAATCATTCCTACTTCAATTTATCAATCAGGCTATACTTAGTTTGCCTTCTTTCCCATCTTTTCCTGGCAAATTCCTGCATATCGGTGATCGTATCTTTTTCGTCTACGATTTCCAGTCCAAGCAGAGTTTCGATGATATCTTCCATAGTTACAATTCCATCAAACCCACCATATTCGTCAACAATAAGTGCAATGTGCTCTTTTTCCTCCAAAAGCTTTTCCCATAACGAAAACAATACAATACTGAAAGGGACTACAAAAATTTCACGCTTGACATCTTTAAGCGTCAGTGTATGTTCATCTTCAGCTAATTTTTCCAATACCTGCTGTCTGATAACATAACCGGTAATGTTTTCATTATTTTCTGAATAAACAGGTATCCTTGAATATTTTAAATATTCTTTATCCTTCAGAAAATCATGTAATGTCATATCCTCATCCGCAATCGCTACAACAACCCTGGGTGTCATGATCTCAGTTACTTTTACATTTTTCAGTTTGAGTATATTTTGAATGATTTTATTCTCTTTGTCAGTAAATAAGCCTTCGTCAGTACCAATACTAGCCAGAGCAGCGATCTCCTTTCTACTTGTGGTCATCTCATCAGAATCACTTGAGAAAAAATTGGAAATGAATGAAGACATGACGACCAATGGGTATGTAATGATAATCATTGATTTGATTGTGTAATACGTAATCTTAGCCAAATATCTCCAATATCTGGCCCCTATCGTTTTTGGAATAATTTCTGTAAATACTAAAATCATGAGGGTTAGAATGGCGGAAATAAGTCCAAAATAGGCTTCTCCAAATACTTTTACTGCCTGAGCACCGACCCCTGCCGCGCCAATAGTGTGAGCTACAGTATTCAGTGATAATATTGCTGATAAGGGTTTGTCAATATTGACCTTCAAACCGATAAATTTACCGGCCCATACCTGTTTTTCGTCTTGCTTAACCAGCAGAAATGATTGGGGAGTAGAAAGTAAAACGGATTCCATTATAGAACAGATAAATGAAACCACTAAGGCAAGCAGTAAATAGGCAATTAACGCAATCATTTTTTTCTATAAAATTTACAATTGAGAGTATGCAACATGATGAAGACAAATATTTCTAAAACACCGTTTATTTAAAGTGTATGATTTTTGCATCTATAATAACCACTAACTGCCAGCTTTTTTATTACTAAAAAGATAACCGAATGGTTCCAGGGCCGGAACTTGCAGGCATATGATGGTTATGATTCCCATGATTGGTATGGCCAGAATCATTCCAATGATACCCCATAAAGCATTCCCAACAATCACGGCTAAAATTACAAAGAAAGGATGCACATCTACTTTATCACCTATTACATAGGGCTGGAGTACATAATTTTCAAAAAATTGGGCAATAGTAAATGTAATGATTACTCCAATAAGCACACCGATTTCTCCGGATGTTAAGTAGCCGAAAACCATAGCCAGAACAAAACCTGCTAAAGTTCCTAAATAAGGGATCAGAGTAAAAAGTGCGGCCAGAATGCTAACCAAAACAAAATTACTGACACCTGAAATACCCAGGCCAATCGTATAGACGATTGCAAGCAAGCCAATGAGCATCAGCTTACCCACCAGGTATTGTTGCACTACATTAGCTGATTTTTGAATTATTTGATTGACATCATCATCTTTTTCATCTGAGGAGAGCAACAGCAGAAATTTTCGAAAACGATACCGGTAATTCAGCATGAAAAAAACATAAATAATGGTCAGAAGGTAGATGCCCAAAAATCCGGTGCCACGCCCAAACATGCTGAGTAATTGTAAGCCTCCTCCAGCCTCACCTCCCAAAACGGAAAGACTTTCACCCGTCGGGAAATCATTTTCAGTTAGAAAAGTATTGTCCGTAACAAATGTCTTCCACTGATCGATTTTAGGCTCCATTGTCTCCTGAATGTCGGGCCAGCTATCCACAAATACTTTGGTTTGATAGGATACCAGCGCGACAAATCCCAGTGAAATGAAGAAAAGCAAGAGGGTACTAATCAGAGATGAAAAGCCCCTTTGTAAATGTTTTTCAAGCCATATTGCCACGGGCAGTACCACCAGTGCCAAAATAATAGCAGTAATCAAAGGCGCCAGAACACTCTGAGCAGCTACTAACCCCCAAGCCAAAAAGAAGACTCCAATGATTACAGATACCGAATAAAGAAGAATTCGTCTATTTCCTTCCATGGGTACAATATAATAAGCTTTCTCTTGATTTTTTAAACTCTAAACCATTTTGCTTATTTATTCAAATATCTGCAACCGGAATGTTCTTTACAAAGTTGCAAAATCCAGACTTCCGTTAAAGCTTTCAGCTACTCTTAAAAGTTCTTCCCAAGCAATCCTTTCATTTGGCCCCGAATGCTTTGGATGGTAGATTTTACGATACCCCGTCCATATATCTCAAGCCCAGATATAACAGATAAGCAATCAGACAGATCATCAGGCCATATATTGTAGTGATGGATGATACTTTTAATCCGCTATAGAGTAATCCGGGTGCCACTGTTTCTGTTTGTTCAATAATTGAAAAGGCACTGTAAAGTCCGAGGGTTTGTCCGAATATTCCGACGATCAATCCGAAAATACCGATCTCTTTAACGATTGTGATGTTGGCATTTTGCCCTTTTTTGAGACGTAAATAGTTGATAATTGCTACGGTTACAGTAGCAATAAGAATGATCGTAATGATACCCATGAAAAGCGGTCCACCCATGTAAAATAAGTCAGTCATAATAAGTTATATTTGGATTTGAATGATTGTTCACCAATAATTTATTGCCTGTAAGCCGGTTCAGGCAATGTTGAATACCTGCTGAAGGGTGCGGTTCATCGATAAAACCTGCAATTTTTAATTTTATTTGAGATTATTTGACGAAATATATGCAGACAGGCAAACACATACTTTTCTGGATTTTAGTAACGGCTGTAATGATTATTGGCTTTGGCAGTACGTTTGATGATTACAGTAAAACGTTCTTTTTCGTAACATTTCTGATGCCGGTTGCAATGGCCACATCGTACTTTTTTAACTATTTCCTGGTGCCCCGCTATCTGCTTCAAAGGAAAATGTTTCGATTCATACTCTACACTGTATATACCGTGATTGCATCTCTTTTCCTGCAAATGGTTGTGATAACACTCTCTTTTATTTTGATTGCCAACTACAATTTTCGGGAGATGGAACCTGTAATGGCCAATATATTTCTATTGGCATTGACCATCTATTTGATTGTCTTTATAAAGGCATTTGTCCTTTTATATCGACGTAATCTCAATCATGAATTTCGTGTTGAGAGGTTGATTCATGAAAAAGAAGCTTTGAAAACGAAGTTTATTACAGTCAGGGAGAACCGAGTCAATCGTCAAATACAACTTGATGAGATACTTTACCTTGAGAGCCTTTCCGATTATGTTCAAATTCATATCATCGAGGGTTCTGTGACTACAAAAGAGACAATTACATTCTTTGAAGAGTCTCTGCCGGAGTATTTTATCCGGATACATCGGTCATTTATTGTCAATCGCCGGCATATTGAGTCATTTACGTCAAAAAATGTGAAGATAAACGGCAAGGAACTACCTGTCAGCCGTACTTATAAAAAGAGTGCTTTAGACGGTTTATCTTCGATTTGATTGATTTTTTAACCAAACAACATATCCGGTTTGTAATAGTTGGATATAATATATTTCAAATCTTTTTCCGGCATCACTTGAATGGATTCATACTATTTGATGAATTAGGGGTCATTTTAAAGTGTTGGAAAAACACAAATGGCCATTCCCAATACAATTGTTATAAAACCGGCGGTTCGTGCTAATACAAACGATCGTTTTAATCCGAGCCATTTAGCTGTTTCAGGTGTTGGGAAAGGAAATAGAAGAATCACCACTCCAATAAGAGTTGAGATAATTCCAACAGATAATAAAATAAAAGTGCTCGAAAAAGAGAAGATTAATGCTTTAAAAGTTATGAATGGTAACAGCAGCGTTAATCCCATTATTAACATCAAAAATAGTCTGCCATGGCTGACAAATTTATCGTTATAGTTTCGTAACTCCTGCTCAAATTCAGGCAATACAAAAAACGTCTTTACTGTTGGAATGGTTAATCGACTTAGAGTATTTAGCTTGACTGATATGACCCGGGAATCTATAGAACCTGTCCAGATGCATTTTTGTTTAGTATTCATGATTAGCAAAAAAGTAGATTATAGTATGAGGAATGAAGATCGAATCGTAGAATTTACCAAGGGCTCATTTTCAAGAATTATTGAGGCAATCAATAATAATACTTTTTAATGGGTAAAAATAGCTGATTAAGTTGAATTTAACCGGTAGCGTTTATAGTGCTCAGAACAACCAGCCGACATTCGGGCTTCAGAATAACCGCCCTGTGGCGAGGGATGTTTAATTGCAGATCAACCTCGCCATCAGGCTCATCATAATAAACACCAAGTAGAGTATCCTGGTAAACGGAGATATGTTCTTCCAGATCAATGAAATTCATTTTTCCCGTATTCAAGTCGTACTCTTCCAAATTCCTGAAAATTATTTCAGCACCGTTCACTGTAAACAATTCATTGTATACAGAATACAGCTCTCTTCTCATCGCAATGGTTGCCAATAAGTTACTTAATATCAACGGGCCAATGATAGATTCACTTTTGAAATTTCTGATAAGTAATTCATTTCCCGGGTCGTTCAATTCCATAACAATTTGAGGGTGGGTTTCTTCAGACTCCAAAATCTCTTCCAATAGTGTATACCCCACGATTGTTCGGGCATCCGCTTCTTCCTCAACAGCCAGCTTATCACTGCTCAGCAGTAGAATGTGGTCGAATGTTGATGGATTCAATGACCGCAGTTCTGATTCCCGGATATAATCGATTATAGCATGTGTGCAGGTAATATTATTAACAGAGTCCAGAATGTGATTTATGGCACTTTTGCGTACATCCAAAGGGCGTATTGAAGCAAGAGTAATTTGAAATTCCTGATTTGAATAGGTCCCCAATTCTTTGATCAATGCCGGAACATGGTTATTCCAACCTAAAACCAATAATTTAGAAACCCCGCTATAATTGCCGGTAATCGGCCTTTGCTTAAATGTCTTTGGGATTATGTTATTTGCCTTTTCCTTAACTGTTTCAGGCAGTATTTCGACATCCTCCATTTTTTTTGCAATAAAAATTAGTCTGTCTTTCTCCTCTATCACCAGGCCGGGTTCAGGATTTAAATAGGGTGTGAAATGACCTTCATTTTCCCTTACAACACCCAGTAAAATAGCTCGGGGGAAACAAGGTTTAAGGCTTGAAAAAGGTGTGCCCTCTGCCTCAGGCAGTTCGAAAACGTACAAATTATTGTTCAGGCTATGAGATAACAACTCATTAAAAACGACTGACAGACCGGGGTGGTGTAAATTTTGAGCAATCAGACGACTGAGTATAGCATCGCTCGGAATTACTTCTAGTGGGCCTTTATAGGATCTTTGGGCTGATTTTACTTTATTTTCATCCTGAATTTCAGCAACGACGTAGGGCATTTTCCCGATCCCATGATGAGATTGCATTTCAGAGTTCAGAGAAAGAAGCGTTTTGATTGTCCCAACATCGGGTGTAATCAACTCTTTATTCGCATTGGATTGACTTGGAATAATAATGGCTGCGGCGTGCATACAATCTACCCGATTCAGATGTTCCCGGTCAATGGCGTTTCCGGATCGCAATACAATCTCATTTGCACGTTTACCGATCAGCGGATGATCTTTCAGCTCCTGTAACCGATGTGGATTTACATCATCTGAAAGAATAATCAATTTCAGGGCCCTTGCACCATGGCGCTTCAAAAACCTTTTTACCCGTTTACTGGATTGGAACAGTTCAGCAGCAATATGAACGGTACGGTTGGTCCAGCCAAGAATAATAATATGATTACGTGCGGTTACCCTGGTCAGCCCTTGTTCTAAACTTCGAATTTTACGGTTAAGCCAGGAGGTGATAATAGCAACCATAGAGCCCATAAAAACCACATAGCCTGCAACTGTTAGAAGTGTTGAAATGACTCTGCGCCAGGTTCCCTCATCATCCCCAAGGTATCCGGGATCAGATAGCCTGAGAAATGCCCACCAAATCGATTCTCCAATGTTACTGCCGGGTTCACCGGAAGGCAGTGCAAGCATTCCCCCAACGACTGAAATGACTCCAATGAGTGCAATCACAAAGAGTAGCTGTATATGGGTTCCTTTAACAAACTGTCTTTCCAGCAAGTAGTTAAAACGTTCGAGAAGACGGAACCTTGGATATTTCATGGGGAAAAATTAAGTGATCAAACTTGGCTGAATAATACAGAAAACCGTCCGGAAAAAAAGCTGTGGTTAGTAATTTTTCATTTTATGGTTCAGCAATAAATTCTATTGGGGAAACTCCTATTTCAGGAAACTCTTTAAGAATCTTCTTATCAAAGGTCACTAATTTGACATCTAAATCATCAGCCAAGGCTACAAACTCACAATCATAGGAAGAACAAGAAGAATCAGAAACAAGACTTAATACTTGTGTTGAATTCACTTCAAATTCTCTTGATCCCATCAGCTGTTCTGCTTCTTCTATTGCTTGCAAAACGATTGAAAATTCTAATATATCATTACGCAGATATAATGCTAACACATTTCTGAATTCAGAACGCCAAAGTAAGGGTGCTATCCAATCAGTATCTTTTTCTAAAACTTTATATGCCACTTCATCCATTTCATTGGGTACCCACAGACAAGCTATTACATTTGTATCTACTACAATCATGGGCGGCCTTGATCTATAGCTTCCTGAATTTGTTGGATAGTAAGAGACCCTTTTGCTTTCTTTTTTAATTTTTTTGCCTGAGCAATAATTTGAGCCGGATCGCGACGTTGAGATTGGACAATCTTTTTTAAATAGACGATTACTTCACTATTTATACTGCGGTGATGAAGCTCTGCCTGGCGTTTAAGCTTTTCATAAACATCATCCGGAATATCTCGAATAGTAATATTTGTCGGCATAATAAGTGACTTTATTTTAGTTTCATTATAAAACTAAAAATGTTAGGTATTTATTGCAACTGTTAAATCGGTTTGATGTGTCCCCTATACTCTTAATAAAGTAAATCTATCCATACTCCCCGGTAGATTTCATACCTTATAAACAAGTGTTAGACAGGAATGTCTGCTCAAAAATGACTAAAACAGCTTAAATATAAATCTATTCAATTAAAATCAGCGCACATGAGTAATGAAAGTAAATGCCCATTCAGTGGACAGATCGTAAAACCAAATGCAGGTAGTGGAACCGGTAATCGCGATTGGTGGCCAAATCAATTAAATCTGAATATTCTAAGGCAACACTCTTCCCTTTCCAATCCGATGGATGAGGATTTTGATTATGCTGAGGAATTCAAAAAATTGGATCTGAATGCCGTTAAAAAAGATATTTTTGATCTGATGACTGACTCTCAGGATTGGTGGCCGGCAGATTTTGGCCACTATGGGCCACTTTTCATCCGGATGGCCTGGCACAGTGCCGGTACGTACAGGGTGCAAGATGGCCGCGGCGGTGGAGGAACCGGAGATCAGCGGTTTGCCCCGCTCAACAGCTGGCCTGATAATGTAAATTTGGACAAATCCCGTCTGCTGCTCTGGCCGGTGAAGAAAAAATATGGTAAAAAACTGTCATGGGCCGATCTGATGATATTGGCCGGAAACTGCGCATTAGAGTCGATGGGTTTTGAAACGTTTGGATTTGCCGGCGGACGAGAGGATGTATGGCAGCCGAATGAAGATGTAAACTGGGGTCCTGAGAGTGAGTGGCTGGGCGACAAGCGTCATGATGAAAAAGGTGATCTGAAAGGCTCCGTCGCAGCCGACCATATGGGGCTTATTTATGTGAATCCGGAGGGTCCCAACGGAGAACCGGATCCTGCAAAAGCCGCTCAGTATATTCGTCAGTCGTTCGGCCTGATGGCAATGAACGATGAGGAGACAGTGGCGCTGATTGCGGGTGGACACACATTCGGTAAGGTTCACGGCGCAAATGTGGAAGATCACCTCGATCGCGAGCCGGAAGCCTCGCCCATTGAAAAAATGGGAATCGGATGGGAAAACAGCCACGGAACCGGGAAAGGCGCGGATACCATCACGAGCGGACTGGAAGGAACATGGACAGCCGCACCGACACAGTGGAGCCATAAATTTCTTGAAAACCTGTTTGAGTATGAGTGGGAGAAGCATAAAGGCCCGGGTGGAAAATGGCAGTGGAGGCCCAAAGATGGAGCGGGTGAGGGAACCATTCCCGATGCACACGATCCGGAGAAAAAGCATTCACCGTTTATGCTGACGACAGATCTTGCATTGAGAGTCGACCCTGAATATGAAAAAATCTCGAGACGATTCTATGAAAATCCGGATCAATTTGCGGATGCATTTGCCCGAGCGTGGTATAAGCTGACCCATCGTGATATGGGGCCGAAGTCGCGCTACATCGGCCCGGAAGTTCCCGAGGAAGATCTGCTATGGCAAGATCCGATTCCGGCGGTGGATCATGAGCTGATCGATGATACGGATATTGCTACACTTAAAGAGAAAATTCTGGGATCCGGATTGAGTATTTCCGAGCTGGTATCTATAGCATGGGCGTCCGCATCTACATTCCGTGGATCTGATAAACGGGGTGGAGCAAACGGGGCGCGTATCCGGCTGGAACCAATGAACAATTGGGAAGTAAACAATCCGGCGCAATTGGCTAAAGTGCTCAACGTGTTGGAAAACGTTCAATCAAAGTTCAATAGCAGACAATCCGGCAATAAGAGAGTGTCTCTGGCAGATGTAATCGTCCTCGGTGGGTGTGCGGCTGTGGAAAAAGCAGCTCAGAATGCGGGGCATTATTTGAAAGTTCCCTTCACTCCGGGCAGGACTGATGCAACTCAGGATCAGACTGAAATTGACTCCTTTGCATGGCTGGAGCCGAAAGCGGATGGATTCCGAAACTATTTCAATATGAATGGCGATGTAAAAGAAGAAGAGATGTTGATTGACAAAGCGCAATTGTTGACGCTATCTGTACCTGAATTATCTGTTTTGTTGGGTGGGTTACGCGTACTTGATACTAACTATGACGGATCAAAACATGGAGTATTCACCGATCGTCCGCAGACGCTAACAAACGATTATTTTGTCAACTTGCTTGATCTGGAGACCACCTGGAAAGCCATTTCCGAAAACCAGCAGCTTTTTGAAGGCCGTGATCGCAAAACCGATGAAGTGAAATGGACCGGAACCCGTGTGGATCTGATTCATGGATCCAACTCAGAACTTCGTGCACTTGCGGAACTCTATGCTGCGGAAGACGCAGAAGAAAAGTTTGTGAAAGATTTTGTTGCAGCGTGGGATAAAGTGATGAATTTGGATCGGTTTGATTTGAAATGAATGGCTTTAGCTTAGGTAAAATAGAAGGCAGTCCGGAAGCGGGCTGTCTTTTTTTTGATTGAAGATTTGTAAAGTGTTAAAGTGTTATAGTGTCTATGTTTTTAGTTTCGAAAATAAACGTACATACTATCTTTCGTAGTAAGCGAATAAATGTATAAACACTTCCAACATAAAAGGGTTTATCAAAGGAGAAAACCTATGAAAAAGAGACGATTATTTGGAATAGTGACGTTTGCAATTCTGATGTTGTGGATAAATGGATGCAGCACGGAGCCTGTACCTAGCTATCATCTGGATGTTATTGTAGAACCGGAGGAGGGAGGAATTGTCAATCCTGTAGGTGGGGACTTTCAGGAAGGGGAATCTGTGCAGTTGACAGCAACGCCGAATGAGGGGTGGATCTTTACCGGCTGGGAAGGAAACCTAACCGGTGATAACAACCCGGAAACACTACAGATTGCATCAAACGCATGGGTTAGAGCCGTTTTTGAAAAAAGAAACTATCCGCTGACGCTGACAGTTGAAGGTAACGGGACGATCCAAGAGAAAGTGGTTCAGGGAAAAACCGTGGAGCACCCGTACGGTACAGTTGTGGAACTCCAACCGGCGCCCGAAAGCGGCTGGCGCTTTTCTCATTGGGGTGGTGGGGTTTTGAGTGGGGATGAAACACCTGCGGAGATCACTATTGACGGACCCGTCAGTGTGACGGCCACATTTGTGCCAATAGAAGGTTCAATTCTTACTTTTGGAGGAACTCGAACTGATCATTCGTTCTCTATTACAGAAACATCGGATGGTGGCTTTGCCATGACCGGATATTCGCAAAGTAATGACGGTGATTTTGAGGGGCAATTTAATGATAATTTTGATCTGATGATTATCAAAGTTGGATCAGATGGAAACAAAGAGTGGGCGCATCTTTTTGGTGATGCAGAGTTGAATCAGGGTTATTCCATCACATCAGCAAGAGATGGTGGAATCGTAGTATCGGGTAAATATTTTACGGGTAGTTGGTGGGCGACTCATGTCATGAAACTCGATCTAAACGGAAATGTGCTTTGGGAGCGACAGTTTAAAGAAGGAAGTGGCGAAGCAGTGGCTGCTACAGCTGATGGAGGGGTGGTTGTGACCGGATTCAACGCCTCTAATGAAGGTATTTTTGAAGGCTTGCATAGAGGTGAGGCGGATGTGTTTTTGCTGAAACTGGATGCAACCGGTGAAGTGGAGTGGGTACAGAACTATGGAGGCAGTTCAGGTGAGGTAGGCCGATCGGTTGTGCAAATGGCAGATGGGGGATTTTTGGTCTCGGGCTGGGCATACTCAACCGATGGCACTTTTGAGGGACTGAAAGATCATAGTAATATGGCCGGATTTTTAATCCGTACAGATCAAGAAGGTGAATTGGAGTGGGCCAGATTTAAATCGGAGAGAGATGGAATTCACAGTTTAAAAAGCGAATCGCCGGATGTTGCCGAAACTACAGGTGGCAAAATTTTCTATATCTATACAGATCTTACTTCAGGAGAGACACTTGGCTCCACCCTCGGCAGATATCACATAATAGAGGTGGACCGTGACGGGGAGACTCTCTGGAAAAAGACATTTAACGGAAGCGGTAGTGACGATGTCTATGGGATTGCGGCTACGGATGATGGTGGAGTGATATTAACCGGATTCACCGGTTCTGAGGATGGTGATTTTGCAGGCCTGAAGCTGAATGGCCGTACCGATATTTTGATTCACAAACTGACATCGACGGGCGAAACGGAGTGGATGAAAAATTATGGCGGAAGCCAGTGGGAAAACGGTACTTCAATCATTCAAACAAGTATTGGGGGTTATGCGATCACCGGAAATTTCGGTTCCAATGACGCTGATTTTCAGGGAATGCTTCGGGGTGGATCAGACTTTTTTATCATGTTTACAGATGAAAATGGAGAGCTTTATTCGGAGTGGTAGGTTTGCTGAGAGATTGAAAAGTTGGAGACTGCTAAAGTATTTATGGTTTTCAGTTTCGGAATCATAAACGTATTATCAAGCTTGCACAGCAAGTGAATAAACGAATAAACGTTTCAAAATCGAAGTCGTAAACACATAAACGTTCCACTTCATGTAAACTCAACTAATGGTGCCCAATATGAAAAACCAATTCGACCGTCGTTCTTTCCTTAAACTCTCCGGTATGGGCCTGCTTGCATCCACGCTGCCTTTTGGAGTCACCTCATGTGCCCGTTCAGATGCAGCTGTGCTACCGCGGCTTTCTATACAACTTTATACTGTACGAAATCAGATCGCTACAGACCTGCAAGGAACGCTTCGCCGTCTGGCAGAGATTGGATTCACTCATGTGGAAACGGCTTTCTGGCCTGAGGGGGTATCACATCGCGAAGGTGCAGCATATTTGAAAGAGGCCGGGCTGACAGTCTCGTCGATTCATGCAGAACTTCCGGAAAATGGTGACAGAAACACCCTTCTGGAGATTGCTGAACTCTATCAGTGTGACCGGCTCATCTGGCATGGCTGGCCGGAAGATCCACGCTATCACTCTGTTGAAGGAACCCTGGAACTGGCCTCACTCTATAATGAACTATCCGGTTATTTGAATGCAAACGGACTCCGTTTCGGCCTTCATAACCACTGGTGGGAATTCCGCACTCTGCCTGAAGGCGAAACTCCCTGGGAGATCATGCACCGGGAACTGGATGAAGCGATTTTTTCACAGCTTGATATTTACTGGGTGAAAGTGGCCGGCCTTGATCCGGCGGAGGTCATTCGTCAGCTGGGAAACCGGGTGGAGATGTTGCACGTAAAAGATGGCCCCGCCAATCCCGATGATACAAGTGCGGACGAACCGCACGAGCCGATGACGGTTGTGGGTCAGGGTACCCTCGATATTCCGTCCATTATGGAGGCGTCGACCGGTACAGCAGAGTGGATGGTGCTCGAAATGGATGAGGTGGATGGTGATGTGTTCAACATGCTTGAAGAGAGCTACAATTATATGCTGGAGAACCGTTTTGCGGTTGTGTAGATAAAGGCGGAAGCAAACAATGAGTTAGGGTTGTAACTGTTGATGGTTCCATTCGCCATGTTCCATTTCATATAGAACTCTCTCATGAAATCGGGTTGATTTGAAATCCAGAAATTCAATTCTGAACGGCTCAATGAGATAACCGCGCCAATAATCCGGTCTTTTTAAATCCTTGCCTGAAGATTGAGTATCTAATTCAATGTATTTTTGTGTCAGTTCATCCACATTTTGAAGCTCCTGCCCTTGCTTACTAACGATCGAAACGATCTGACTTTCTCTATTGCGCTCTGCAAAATATTTATCGGCCAGTGAATTTTCCATTACGGATGCATTTCCCTGAATGTGGACTTGTCTCTCCGTCTCTGTCCACCAAAACGTCAATGCTACGTTTGGATTGGCTTCAATTTCTAAGCCTTTTCTTGAATTTATGGATCCGGTTATCGCAAATTTTCCATCGATAACATCTTTGAGGGATACAAACCGGGCGTTGGGGACACCGTCGATCCCTATTGTTGAAAGGCAACAAGCACCGGGTAACCGAACGTTAGTCAGGCTCAATTCACGATTATACCACTTTAAAAAAAGTTCAATGGGATTTATTTGTGTCATAGTTCCACATTACCCTCGTAGTTAATCATCCACTGAACGCCGAATTTGTCAACGCACATACCGTACTTTTCGGCCCAAAACTCTTTTTGAAGTGGCATCAGAACTTTTCCGCCTTCTGAAAGTCCCTTGAACACTTTTTCCGCTTCGTCAGCACTATCCGGTGCAAGAGTTATTGAGAAGTTATTACCCAATGATACGGGGGGCCCAAATGCTTCAAGCACGTCTGATCCCATCAGATTTGTATTGCCGAGGGGCAGTGTAACGTGGGCGATTTTGTTTTGGTCCTTTTCATCAATAGGCATCGTTTTGTCATCCATATCACCGTATCGAAGTTTAAAAGAGTTTTCAACACCAAAAACCTTTTCATAAAAATTAAAAACTTCTTCTGTATTTCCATTAAAATTGAGGTAGGGGTATGCTGATTTCATAGTTTATATTATTTGATAACTGATGGTTGAAGGTCAAAAAGGCAATATTTCCAATATGTGATTTTTCTGTTTGAAAATCTGTTTAATGATCTCTTCATTGAAATTCCCGTTTTGGGTTTCAATTCGAAGCACATTATCGCAATCGTCCAGATCAAAACTGATGGTGCTTGATGGGAATTCATTTGAGATGAGCTTCTCAATAGATTTAGCATCTGTTTCACTTTCGACAGATGTTTTATAAACGCTGATGGTTGTCATTGTGGTTGACATAAAGTTTCCAGTTACTCATAACTCATCGGTTCTTTCCCAAACGCTCGTCTTAAAATTCCAATCTGGCCAATGTGGTATGCCTGGTGATGACTGATAAAAGCCCACAACTGTCCCACACTTTCGGATACCTGATCAAAGGGCGCCGGCGGCTTCTGATTAAGATCATTGGTCGTGAGTTTTTTCAGGCCTGACAAAGTAGGTTCGTAGAATTTGTTCCACTCAGCCTTAATTTCATCGATATGAGGATATGGAATATCATCTTTGGCTTCCGATTGTCCCATTACCGCAAATAATTCATTCCATTTGGTTTCCGGTTTTAGTCCGGCAATCATAACGATACCATATTGTGAGTTTAACAGGTGTCCGGCTAAATATTTTACGTGATTGATTTCAGGATAGTGATCTAAACGCTGATTGCACTCATCTTCTGTAAAACCATCAAGTACATTATTATACAGACGATGGTGTAAATTATATTGGGTAATTAGCGGGTTCATGATAAAAATAGCTTTGATCCAATTTATGTGATGTTTTTATTGACCTAGCTCTTAGTGAGTAGGCAGAAAGCAAAAGGCAGAGGGCAGTAGGTTTGACTGATTATTGTTCTATGGTTTAGTTCGGATTGGAATCGGCTGCTTGTTTCTCATGTAGTTTTCCTCCAAGCCAGGCAATCGGCATTGAAATAGCTGCCAGTGTCCAGGCATACCACCCGGGGCCAAGGTCTGCGGCTACAATGGCACCGATGGAACTGATGACGACTCCGATGACGCCTAAAATAAGGGCATGTTTCATAGGCTTTGACGGTGCCAACTTTGCTGCAATATAGCATCCGATCAGGCTAAAGACCGCCCGGTAGAACAGTACAAATAGGATTAATCCGGTAGAGACAAAAAGGTGATCCCAGGGCAAGATTCCGGTTATTTTAAGCAGGGTATCGGCAGCGATTGACAGTACAAAGATGATCAAAAGTCCTGCAAAAACTGCCCATATTGATCTTAATTTATTGTTTTTCATTGGTATTAATTAAGTTTATGGTTTTTTGAAATCAAGATTCTTGGCGTGCAGGGCTTTCCGAAAAGTTGGCAGTGATGCAGGACCGATTCCGTGCAGCGACAAGATCTCTTTTTCCGTGAACTCTGCCAGTTTTTCGACGGTGGTAATCCCTTCATGTTCCAGAGCCGACCTTGCCGGGTTGCTCAAATCAGCAAGAAATCCGCTATCCGGTTTACTTGCAGCCATACAGGCCGGACATGAAGGACAATCCGTACTTTTATAAAACGAATGCCCATTTTCGCAAATTCGAAGTGTTTTTTTTGTTTTGGTCATGATTTTTTTAGCGTTGATTTAACCTATTTGATGGTTTAGTATAGTTGAGCCTACGTGGATAAGGCAGAACGCAGAAGGCAAAGGGCAGAAGGTATAATTGCTCCTAGGCTATATATGTAATGCTGAAGGCTGATAGATGATGGCTGACAGCTATATAACCTAGAGATTTTCCAATCCACATATTCCCTATGCACTACCCATCATACGCCTCACGAAGCTTATTCAAGTCTAGTTTTTTCATTTGTAGCATCACTTTGGTTACGCGTTTTACTTTTTCGGTGTTGTCGTCATCAAGCATTTTATAGAGTTCGGTTGGAACCACTTGCCATGAGACTCCATATTTATCTTTGAGCCATCCGCACTGTTGTGCTTTTGGGTCACCGCCTTGATTTAGTTTTTCCCAGTAGTAATCCACTTCTTCTTTGGAGTTGCAGTGTACTACCAGTGATATTCCTTCATTGAAATCAAATTCATGCTCACCGGGCCCGTCCATGATCATAAATTTCCCATCTTCCAGTTTGAACTGTGCATGTTTCACTAATCCTTTGGGACCCTCTTCATCCGGGCCATATCTCAGGATACCATCCACTTCCGAATTTTTGAATATGGATGTGTAGTGTTCAATGGCTTCTTCAGCGTTGCCGAATTGATCATTGACAAACATCAAGGTAGGGGTGATTTTCTGCCCCACATCCTCAATTTTGCCGGCACTGATTTGCCAGGATACACCGTATTGATCCTGCAGCCAGCCATATTTTTCACTCCATGGATACTTGTCCAACTCGAACATCACTTTACCGTTGGGCAGGAGTGAAGACCATAAATGATCTACCTCCTGAACGGTTTCACACATCACAAAAAATGAGATACATGGATTTACTTTAAAATGAGGACCGCCATTCAGTGCTGTGAACGGTTGACCACCAAGTTGAAAACCCACGGTCATCACGGTTCCGGCTTCCATGCCGTGAATATCCGTACCCTCATCGGTAAAACGTGTAATTTTATCAATTTTAGAATCACTGAAAAGGGATGTATAAAATTGAACGGCTTCTTCAGCCTCATTGTCAAACCAAATGCATGGGGTTATTTTTTTGGGATTCATGTGATTAATTGGTTTTTGTTTGTTTAATTAGTCTATGGTCAACAACAGCTTATGCATTAATTTAAACGTTGACGCACAAATGTAAAGGGGGAAATACGCCAATCCTGCGGGTTGAATGCGACATCCCCGTTCAATAAATTCATGATTATGAAACATGTATCCATACTTATTCCGGATGGACATACCAGCCTGGTTAACATTGCCGGTACTCATCAAATATTGAATCAAATGAATGGTCTGGCTCCGATGCCGGTATTTGATGTACAACTGGTTGGGCTGTCAAAAGAAGCGAGGCAGGATACCGGTTTGTTTACTGTCTATCCAGATTGCACGATTGAGGATGTAAAAAAGACGGATCTGATCATCATCCCGGCGATACATAATGAGCAAAAGGAGGGTATCGAACGAAATCGAAGGTTTATTCCATGGATCACAGATCACTACAATAACGGGGCTGAACTGGCCAGTTTTTGTATCGGTGCCTATCTGTTGGCAGCAACCGGCCTGCTGAAAGGAAAAAAATGTGCCACTCACTGGGCTCATGCAAATAATTTCAGGCAGATGTATCCGGATGTGGATCTTGTTGATGACCGGATTATGACTGCGGAAGACGGTATCTACACCAGTGGCGGTGCCTATTCCTATCTGAATCTGCTACTTTATTTAATCGAAAAGAATGCCGGACGTGAAGCGGCCATCATGGCGTCCAAGATGTTTATGATTGATATCGACAAAGAGAGTCAGTCGCCGTTTATCATCTTCGAGGGGCAAAAAGATCACGGCGATAAACAGGTGATGGAAGCACAGAAGATCATTGAAGGCAGCTATAGTGATAAAATGACGGTTGATGACATTGCTGATGAAGTCGCATTAAGCCGCCGAAGTCTGGAACGCCGATTTAAAAAAGCGACGACTAATACGGTGGTTGAATATATCCAGCGGGTGAAAGTGGAAGCTGCCAAAAAACAACTGGAATCCGGGCAGACATCGGTGTCGGAAGTGATGTATGATGTGGGATATGCAGATGCCAAAGCATTTCGGAATGTGTTTAGAAAAATGACCGGGATTACCCCGTTTGAGTACAGGAAAAAGTTTAATTCGACTGCTTTGGTATAGGTACACCTGAAGCTCACTGTTATCTCAAAGGAAATGGCCGTCGCAGTGCCTGTGGTTTAGTTACACCTGAAATCATTTTTTTCAAACAGATATGGCCGTCACTGTTGATTTTCGGTTGATATTTATTGAGAAAAGTACCTGCCTCCTCAACGCGACAATTCAAGTACCACAAGTGATTTTGCGGGCAGTTCTATGATAAGGTTTCCATCAGAGACGCTCGCACCGGTAAAATCTGCCGGTGAAACGGAATCCGGTTGATCAAAGGTGTTATGTGAATTGATCTCGTCGGCTGTCAGAATTCGTCCAGATACCCCCGATACACTCTCTCCACGCACATCAATCTCAATCGTACGGACATTGTTGGGATCAAGGTTGGTGAGAGTGATATGCACAATCCCTTCGCTATCGCGCGAAGCCGTGGACGACACTGCCGGAAGCGATCCATCCCCGAACCGATACTCTCCGGCATCCAGATCAAAATCAAGATAGGTGGCATCGTGGTGAACCGTGTAGAAATCAAAGACATGGTATGTAGGAGTAAGGATCATTTGATCCCCTTCGGTGAGGATCATCGCCTGCAACACATTGACGGTCTGGGCGATATTGGCCATTTTCACACGATCCAGGTGGCGATGAAAAATATCGAGAGACGTGGATGCCGAAAGTGCATCACGAAGGGTTTGCTGCTGATACAGGAACCCCGGGGTTGAACCTTCCAACGGCTCATGCCAGGTTCCCCACTCACCGATAATCAGCCAGACCCGTTTTTCGGGATCGTATCGATCCATGATTTCCGTATGGCCGTCGAGAAGTTCCACCCACTGATACGTCGATTCCAGCAACTCAAACCATTCGGCTTCTGTAAAATCAGTGGCTTGGCCTTTCTGTGTTTCCCATGACCCAATGATGGTATAATGATGCAGGTCGATTCCATCCATGTAATCACCGGCTTCCCTCATTAGCACTTCAGTCCAGTTATAATCACCACCGGCAGCACCTGCTGCAATCCGAAAGGGCTGCACATTGGGATAACCGTGCAAAAAAGTGGCAAAACGGCGGTATTGATCGGCATAAAATTCAGGACGCATGTTGCCGCCACATCCCCAGCTTTCGTTTCCCACTCCCCAGTAGCGCACGTTCCATGGATCTTCACGACCGTTCTCATTACGCCAATCAGCCATCGGGCTGGGTCCGGGGTGATTGACATACTGCCACCACTGCGCCATCTCCTGCACAGTACCACTGCCTACATTTCCAACGATGACGGGTTCTGTATCCAGCACATCGAGCAGTTCCATAAACTCATGAGTACCCACACTGTTATCTTCCGTGACGCCGCCCCAGAGCACATTCACAATAGAAGGCCTTTCATCACTCGGTCCGACACCATCCTTCCAGAAATAATAGTCAGCAAAACACCCGCCCGGCCAGCGCAGGTTCGGTATCTTGATGGCTCTCAGCGCCTCAGCCACATCATCCCGGATGATTGTGTTGCCGGATTCATCGCGTGTCCACAGTCCATCATACACACCGCGACCCAGGTGCTCGGCAAAATGTCCATAAATATGGCGGCTGATGGTTTCCTGCGGTTGGTCCGCATTCAGTGTCATTTGATGGGTGATTTGGGCTGATACCGGAGTGTGTGTGATAATCAGCGCAAGAAACAGGATCACAGGGATGAATGAAACGATTGGTTTTATCTTCATTTTGATGTGGAAGCCTTGGTTAGCTGGATTTTTGATTTACGGCTCTGTTTCGGTAAGCATTTTTTTAATTAACCAATTTGAACTTTTGATGATAAAGTACTGCTTGGAAATCCAGTATTGAAAGAGTCCGCCAATCAATATGCAATAGATTGGCAATATTATATTAGCGATATCAAAAGGATTCGAATTTAACCAAAAACTGGTCAGGCCAATAATGATAATGGCAATGGCTATCGGACTTCCATAAATGAACTGTTTACGAGTTCTTGCTAACAGCAGGTCAAAAAATTCCTCAAACTTATTCGCTTTTAGCAGCTGATGATCTACATATGAGAAACCGGGACCGTACTTACCGAACTGATCTTCAAAGAAATCTTTTATTAAATCGCTAGAAATCATCGGAATTTGATTTTTTAGTTATTTAAAAACAACATGACATCTTAGTTTTCAAGACTCAATTCGTACAATATTTGAAAATTTATTTAGAAGCAAATAATGTGGCGATTTCAGGGCGATTTGTGAATTTGACCCGTCAATATAGAATTTAATTTTGCGTAACTGTTCGGTTACTTATATATTAGTAATCAACCAGTTACATTTTAATCCATTATGCCGCAAGACATTTATCAAGCTATAGCCGATCCGACCCGAAGGCAGATCATCGATCTGCTCGCCAATCAAAGCCTGCCGGTGAATGATGTCGCCGAGCGTTTTGATATCAGCCGTCCGGCCATCTCCAAACATATCAAAATATTGAATGAATGCGGGTTGGTTGTAATCCGGAAAAAGGGTCGGCAGCGTTATTGCCGGGCGGATACCCAAAAGCTTCTTGAAGTGATAGAGTGGGCACAACGCTATCGCAAATTCTGGGATAAGCGACTGGATGCACTTGAAGCGGCATTGACGGATGAGGTCTAATAGTAGTCGGAACATAAAATTGGCCTGAATTTGATATCAAAAACCCGAAAAATAACCAGTAAATCTCATGAAAGTTCTTTTAGTTTTCGCAACGATCGTTCTGATAAATATGACAATACAACCTATATATGCTCAAGATATGGATCCAAAAATCACCACGTTTTTGATGTTTGAAGGAAAAGCAGAAGAAGCAATAACTTTCTACACATCACTGTTTGATGACTCCGAAATTATTAGAATCACGAAATATGGGACTGATGGGCCGGGAGGCCCGGATGCCGAGGGTACAGTGCAAAACGCTTTGTTTACCTTGAATGGGAAACAATACATGGCAATTGACAGTTTTGGACACGAATTTACATTTACGCCGTCAATTTCGTTGTTTGTAAAATGTGATTCGGAAGATGAAATAGATACGTTATATGAAAAACTGATGGAAGGGGGCACTGCAGCAATGCCTATCGGGGATTACGGATTTTCAAAGAAGTTTGCCTGGGTGCAGGACCGGTATGGGGTCTCCTGGCAGTTAAATTACGGTCAGGTGGAATTTGAGTAACCGGCCGGAATATGCTAACCGGATCTACGAGACGTAGAGTGTAATTAAAATCGGAGAAAGTGAATTTACAGTTAAAACAAAGCCACAAATCGAAAGAAAATGAATCAAAAACATGGTGTATTTCCTGAACCGGGAACTATCCGGTTTGAACGTTTGCTTCCCGGTCCGCCCGAACGAATCTGGGATTATCTCACAAAATCGGAACTGAAGGCAACATGGCTGTCGGCCGGTGATGTAGAGCCGCGAGTGGGCGGTAAGGTTGAATTCCGGTTCAAGCACAGTGATCTGTCAGAAACCGACGAACCCATTCCTGGAAAATACAGGCATATGCAAGATGGAACTTATTTTGAAGGCAAAGTGACCGAGTGGGATCCATATACGAAACTCAGCTATACATGGGGGGAAGCCACTGGTGAAGTATCAGAAGTGACGTATGAACTGATTCCACAAAAAAATGAAAAAGTACTTTTGATCCTGACACATGTCCACCTTGGTGAAGATCCGACAGTACTCATCAGCGTAAGTGCCGGCTGGCACACACACCTCGTTATCCTGATAGACCGGCTTGAAGGTATATCGCCAAAAGGCTTCTGGGCTGTTCACAATAAAATGGAAGAAGAGTATGAGCGGTTGATAGGCAATAAATAGGTGGTAATTCATCATTTTTCATCTAAAACCTATACAGATATGATTTAGTGTTCTTCATCCTCCTTCTTTTCTTTTGCGATATGGGCGATATGCTATTTAAAAAATCCACACTTTGGAAACCGCATGGTGAACAGCTTAATCCCCTTCCGAAAAAGCCCTCACACGAATCCCAAACGCTTCAGCCGGATTGTGAATGAGCAGTTGTGAGATCTCATCCTGAGTAAAACCATCTTCCAGGAGTGCGGGGAGCAGGTAATTTGAAATTGCAGTATATCCCCTGATGGGGCCGCCACCCTCCTCATCCGGATTATAATATCCCGCATCATGAGAAATCAGGACACGATTCAACAAGTTTTCATTTTTGAGTGACATCAGCCTCTCTCTGAACCAATCCAGATTTCCCTGATTCTCGCCCTCCCGATCCGGATCGTAACTAAAATTATCCAATGAGATCCAGGCGCCTTGCGATCCGAGATTGATTTGAGTGTTGAGATCGCCGGACTGAGCGTGTGTCCAGACCCAGGCGGAAGGATCGACGCCAAGTTCTTTCAGCAGTTCGACCTGTTCGGCGGCCGGATCACTGCCACCGGTATGTGAGATGATGGTGAGCCCGGTTTCCAGATGAGTGAGAGCTGCTGCTGTGACAATCTTTCTGTGCAGATCAGAAAGGGCACCTTCACCGGCTACCGAGATCTTCATAAATCCCGGCCGGATATCACTTCCGTTGATGCCATTGTTAAACTCATCGATCCATCTCGCTGCAAGCTCCTCCGCACTCTCCTCCCAGGCATGAGCCGGTATAAATCGATTGTCCACGGCTCCATAATATCCGGTATTGGTGACGAACCGGAGGCCGGTGTTTTCCGACATCTCCCTCAGTAAAAATGGGTCTCTGCCCAGGTAGGCGGGTGTACACTCAAACACTGCTTGAATTCCTAAATCCCGGGCTTCCTCAAAATACGGCTGCATTCGGTTGATCACCTCTGATCTGTCCCACCGATGATACCCCGTGCTATCCGCCCCGATCCAATCCACCATCACATGTTCATGAGCCAGCGTTGTTCCCAGCTCAGAAGCCGGAATGGGTCCGGTGACGGTCATGATTTGGGGTTCCTGTTCAGAAGTGGAGGTTTCTTCAGTGCACGAGTTTGTGAGGGTGAAGATTAGTATGATGATTATGATAAGGGTTGAGTGGAATCCGGTTGAAGGTTTCATGGATGACTAATTTTAATATTGAATAAATGCCTCACATAAATCAGTAATGACGAAACTTAGAATTTTAGTTGTTAAGTAACCGGCTCCGGCCCCTGTATCAGAACTTCAGCAGGAATTCCGAGCTTTCGATATAAGATTTTAATTTGGCGAAGTGAAAGAGACCGTTTACCTGATAGTATTTCACTTGCCCGGGATTTTGATCCCAGCAATTTTGCCAAATCTTTTTGCTCCATGCCCATTTGCTCCATTCGAAACTTAATCGCATCTACCGGTTTTGGGGCATCGATTGGGAAGTTCTTTTTCTCATATTCATCAACTAAAATGCCCAATATTTCCAGCTCGTCACCTTCCTTACTCCCAGACTTTGCATCAAATATTTCTTCGATACGTGCTAATGCGTTTTCATGATCTTGATCGGTATGTATAGGTTGAATCTGCATGGTTAGACTTCGATTTAAATTGTAGTTGCATCTATTTTGTCATACTCAGCATGAGTACCCACAAAACGGATGAAAATCTGTCCATAGTCATAATTAATTTTGACTATAAAACATTATTCAAATTAATGTGGTATAGATTTACATGCAAGAATCATGTTCAATTGGAACTAGTGACACTAGTGATTATCTGTTGGTGAGATCGAATAGACAACTCTAATTTCAAAACTGTTATACGTATTGGATAGGAGAAACAAGCAGGTTATGATTAACGACATCGAATCTCTGCATAATAAAAATGGTTTTAATGACATAAATTTTTTATAATGACATTCATAATGTCATTCTTAAATAATTATGTCACTAACACAATATGATTGAACTAAAATCCTATATCAGAAAAGTTACCGGGGTCGATGTGGAAGAGCTGGGATACCCGGCAGATGCTCTGCAACGTCTTCCTTTGTTTATCCGGGAGGGATACGACTTTTTATTTGGTGAAATTTATGATCATCAGATCGTGTTTGTGGAGCCTAATGCAGCAGATGATGCAACCCCAAGCCAACTTCAGAAACATATTCCTAAAATTGAATCAGCATTTGAACATCCGGTTGTTTTGGTGATTGATGATATGACCTACTATCTGAAGGAGCAGCTTATAAAATCAAGAATATCTTTCATTGTTCCGGGAAAGCAATTATTCATTCCATTCATGTTCATGGATTTAAGCGAACAACCAAAAATAAGAACAACACGATCAGAATATTTTTCCCCATCAACACAATGTGTGTTGATATATCATTTATGGGTGGCGTCTTTAGAAGGATTAAATTTCCAGGAGATAGCGGATTTATTTGACTATACCCCTCGTACCATAGGCCGAAGTGCTAAAGAACTGGAAGATGCAGGAGTATGCAGAATTGCAGGTTCCAAGTCCAAACTATTGGAATTCAGTTTGAATAAAAGGGATATCTGGGAGCGGGCTCTTGACTATTTAGTTTCACCTGTTAAAGAATCAAAATGGCTTTTTTCTGAACCAGATGATAGGCGATACTATAGAATTGCAGGAGTTTCTGCACTGTCCAGATATTCGAATATATCGCCAGGGAGGCAGAAAGTGTATGCAATGGAAGCCAAAACATACAGAGAACTTAAAAACAAGGGAGAAGTGACGGATACATTGTTTAATGAGGTAGATAAGCAGCTTCAGATATGGAGCTACGATCCCACCCTACTTACCTCTGATGATTTTGTAGACCCCCTTTCCCTCTATCTGAGCCTGAAAGATGATCCGGATGAACGTGTACAAATCGAAATGGAAAAGATGCTGGAGGAGGTATTTAAATGATCGGACTTGATACGTTCAGTGAATATTTTAAAGAATTCACTGACTGTTACATCGTAATCGGCGGTGCAGCCTGTAATGATTATTTCGATCGAGAAGAATTACAATTTCGGGTAACCAAAGATATCGATATGATCCTGGTGGTTGAGGCGGTAAATGATAAGTTCATTTCCCATTTCTGGGAATTCATAAAAGAAGGAAAGTATGAGCGAAATGAACAGTCGGAAAAACGTCAATATTATCGGTTCATAAATCCTGAAAGGGAAGACTTTCCTGGGCAAGTGGAAATATTCAGTCGTACGCCTGACATTATCAAACCCGCTGGTGATGCCAGATTTACGGTTATTCCTACCGATGATGACATTTCCAGTCTCTCGGCCATTCTGATGGATGACGACTATTATCAATTTACACTTCATCACTGCACCAAGGATGGCAATCTGAATCGAGCCAATGAGTTAGCTCTGATCTGTCTGAAGGCCAAAGCATTCCTGGATTTAAGTCAGCGAAAAGAAGATGGACAACGCATTGATTCCAAAGAAATTAAAAAGCACCGATCTGATGTATTTCGATTGACCGCTACTTTAACCGGTGAAGATAAAATTGTATTGCCGGAAACTATTCAGAAAGATATGATGACATTTGTGACTCTTATGGAAGACAATCCACCACAAACAAAAGACTTTTTGAAAGCGATGGGTATTACTATGGTTAACACAGAGCAGTTAATTAACCAATTGAAATATAGTTTTAAGTTGGATTAACCCATCTGTCACTATAGCAATACATATTGCGTAATCAAAGTGGGACTTTAGTTACATCGATCGGTTTATTTGATGATAAGTGGACTGTACTTTTGGAGAGTTCTGATCAGCTAATTAGGATCATTTCCATCCGACACTATTTAAATGAAGCGTTTGATTTCTATTCCCAAAAAACTTTAATTGCAATTCGCTAGCCGTGTTTTATTAGCTCTTCAAGACCGTCAAACTAAAAGAGAGGGGGTATAATATGACTAAGTATAGTTCAACACAGCACTTTCTAAGATCAACAATAGCTATTTTATTGATCTCTATTGCATCCCTGCAAGCATGTGCTCCATCCATTTCACTATTCAGCGAAACCGCTTATCAACAGGCCGTTGAATTAAAGATTCTTTCACTCCAACTGATGGATCATGCCAGCGAACCCTTTGAAAATCATAGAGATGATATCCGGGTTTTACGCCACGAACTGTTAAAAGCCTATGAATTTGCAAAGGGACGGCCGGATAACGAATTTACGACAGAGCAATGGGAGATTATGATGGACCCTGAACAGTACATGATCGGCGGATTTCTTAACAGATGGGAACAGCAGGGTACTCTTTCTGAATCATTTATAGCTGAGGCAAAAGTTACTATTGCGGAGGGTTTTGATACGATTATCGGTCTTGAAAGTGGTAAAATAAGACCGCGGAGAGGGTAAGAGATGGCTGATTTCGACAGATTTCTTAGAATTGTTAAAACGGATCTTGTCATTGTAGCTGAAAATCTTGGCCGGGATTACGCAAAAGAGATAGTAACTGAGGGAACAGATTTTGCCAGGCGATTTCAAGAACGGCTAGAACGTCGCATCACGCTACTTGCAAACGGTGAATTGTCAAAAGAGGAGTTTGAATGGTTGATGAAGTCTGAAAAAAATCTGATTGAACTAAAATCTATCGAGAAGAAAGGATTGGCTGTTGTTCAGTTGAATGAGATTCGGGATGCTATTATTGATACGTTGATTGTTGCTGCTTTTAAGGTGATTACATTGTAGATTATGTGGCAGGCATGGCATCTCAACATTGACAAAGATATCACTTCACAGTATATTAAATGTAGCCCTGTACGTTGCGAAGTCCCAAGTGCCACTTGGGATACGATTTTTAAAAACTTCATAGCAACTGCGGGGCTATCTTTTTGTTTTTGAATCATTTTCACGGTAAAAACGGGGTTTAAACAACCAATGCCTGTATGGATGATCCCAGTAATTTCTCTCGTCTCCACGTGTACCGGTAGTTATTCCGATATTAAAATTCGGATAGATCTTCCGAATTCTACGGTTGATCATTTTATAAAGCTTTTCTTTAGCAATGGTTCGTTTTCCTCTTCTCCATTTGCCCTCAGGTTTTTCTTTATGCAAGTCATTAAGTCTGAATTGAATGGCACCCAAAACAATATCAATGCACTGCAATAGTACATGATTATGTGACCTAATCTCTGCAATCTGGTTTTCAGGAATTATTAAATGCTGTCGTCTGAATTCCGGTGATTTTTCAAGGCTTGTAATATGAGATTTAAACAGAGCTGCTTTCTCCTTGGTATCTGGTAGTCGATCAAAATAGATTCTCAGTTTAATCTGATTTTTGTCCGGATTTGAGAATTTCAATCCAAATGCATGTTTTATAAACTGATAGTACAAAAGAAAATATTCGTGATTGTAGTGATACTCTTCCAGATTGGTTGCTTCAAATCGGTTCTGTGTGAACATGATTCGAATCTTGATTTTATCCTCATTAACCAAATCAAAAAGAGCCTCTATTACTTTTTTATATTTGGATAGGTAATTCGCAGTCACTTTCTGCCATTTAATCTCATTGTGCAGATTTTGCTCTTTTTTTACATTTTCTAACGTACTGACAACTTCTGCCAGATCAGAAGATCGTACAAGTAAACCACCATAAAAGTTGGAATAATATTTTCCTTTTACGACAGATTCGTCTGCATAAATAATGTACTCTCTACTCATTTCAAATGCCTTAAGCCGTCTTTTTAAGCTTATCCTGAAATCTTAATACTCCTGATGAATGTTTGTTTATTGCTTATATTCTGGAATATCTTTTAAAACTCAGTTATCAAAATAATACACATTATATTCCCTTACAGAATTATTTTATTATTCCAAATCACTCCCCTACACAACCCTAATCTCCTCCACACTCAGCCCATATAACTCATGCACCAATGGGTCAATTTCCACTTCCTGTTCTGTGGTATCAGCTTCAGGGTTGGAAGATTCTCAGTTACTTATTTGATCAAATCAATAATTCCTTCACTGATTGTTTGAAGCCTTACTTTGTTTTAATAGGGTTTTACATTTATTGAATTTTCTCTAAGATATTCATTTAAATCTTCTTTCAGTTTTTTATATACCCAACTTCTGATGATGCAGTTGTTATCAACTTTGTTACACTGGATTCCTTTTTGAATACTTTTAGCATCGTTATCATTAATAAAACTCGTGAATCTAGAACCATAATTGATACCGTATTTTATATTACTTTCGCTTAGCTCTGAGTGTGACTTTTCAGTAAAATGGACTCTGGTTTTATCGTTTGGGGATTTGGTGTGTATATATCCGATTATTCTATACCTGTTATTGCTTTTTTTTAGTATCACATAATACTCATGAGGCAATGTATCGTAAAACTTTAAATTGTTTTTAAAGTTTGGGAAACAATCATCTACAATCTCTTGATAGGCTTTATCCAATAAAGTGAAAAATTCTTCTATATATCGCTTCTTTTGTTCTATTGAGAATTGAACATCGATTTTATTAGGAATCCAATTACTCTTTAATCCTGATGATTTTAATTTGCTATCGACATCGTTTACATCAACATCCGGATAAGGTAGATGATAGTTTTCAATAGTAGTTATTCCCTTTAGTATTAGTTTCTCCAAAGTTTTTTCAAGTTCAATAAAAGGAGGGTAACTGCCGCTAAAATTTGGTTTTGGCATTTCCGTGCCATCCAGTATCGTTTTTAAAGCCTCAGCATTTATTTTCTCCCAATCATATTGAACTATTTTTGTTTTAAAACCTCTATGAAGATTTTTAACTACTTTTTCGATTCCGAATATTGGTTTAAAATGCTCTGTAGCGAAAAACATTTTTACACGAAATAAAATATCGTAAAGATCAATTGGAAATAGATTTTGGTATCGCGGGTAATATTTGTCTTTTAAATTAAGATTAAGCCCTAATTTATCGGGATAGAAGTATAAAATGTTAACTAGCTTCTCAATATTTAATACTGTTGAGGTAGATTCATCTAAATTCCACTCCTCTACAATATTTTGTAAATAGTTGAAAACCCTATTTTTTACTAAATGATCAACATCTCCGAGAAGTAATCCTTCGTAATTCCAATAAACAGATTGGGCATCATATTTTTCAAATACCTTTTGTAAATTTTTATTGGCAACATCATCGTCCTTAATCAACAGATTTTTTTGGTCTACAGGAATTTCAATAAATGAATAATTCTTTTTATTCAGGAAATCATTGGCAATTAATAATCCAATTTTAGCCTTAGTAAATGGTGGGAAAAGATTTTTAATGAAAGGAAAATTAACATCTAAATAGTCAGTATACTTTTCAATAAATTCAATCAGTCTACTCTCCACAAATCTTTTTATAACTTGTTTGTGTGAAAGTGACGCATTGTTGAAATAAAATTGAATTGCACTAAATCCTATAATGCCTTTAAAAAAAGAAGGAAGAATATTTCTTAATTCTTCATCAGATTTGTCCTGTAATGAATAACTTTTGTGACAAATTATATAATCTCTAATTTTAGAGAAGTAAAAATTAATAGCTGTATTATCTTGGTGGTTTACTTTTGCAAGAATATTTCTATCAAATAATGACTGTGGAATATTTTGAGTAATATTTAGTCCAAGCTTTGATTTTATATTTTCAAATTTCGAACCAATTGTCATCTCCCGATGATCTTTTAAAAGAAGTCCACTCTGTTCTTCTTCAATAAGAATTTTACCAATATTTTTTAAAAATTCATTCGCAGTTTCTGAATCTAGTTTGTCTTTAAACTTTTCAAGATTATAAGCTAAATATTTTCTAATTAGCTCGACCTCATTTATTGATGACGGCAGTTTTCTGCCTTGGTATACTTGGCTTAATACACGAAGGAAAAAACCATTCCTTATTTCATCATTCAGATGTGATAAATCGCCTTTTAAATCAAATTTTTCTATGTATCTTTTCGATATTTTTTTAAACTCATCAATCGAAAATTCATCCAGGTGATATCCAACATCTACATCACTTTTTGAATTAATTGAAGCAAATATTTCGCTTTTCAAATATGAGTCATTGGAATTAATTTCTAAAAAATAATCCCAAACGGTTTTTTTGCAACTCAAACAAAATTTAATTCTATCAAAGGAATTTAATGCATAGCCGATTTCACTCAAATCCATTCGAAGAGAACTGTAAGACGACTCATCAATTGCATCAATAAAGATTATGACATCTTTGTTTATATAAGCCGCAAATTCATCTAATTTATTTAAAACTTTATTTTTATCTGAAAGGTTGGAAAAAAAGATATTGAGATCACTGCTAACTAATTCTAAAATAGACTTATTAATCAATCCTGCATTATAGAAGAGTACAATTTTATTGTCTAAATATTGATAGCAATAATCACAAATCACGTTTGTTTTACCTACTCCAGAATCACCCACAATTGCAAAAACAGAATAGTTTGATTCAATAAATTTTTGAAATTCAAAATC
>TARA_R100001143_G_scaffold63595_1_pt1 | contig 42713 bp, 32 predicted proteins | sample TARA_R100001143 | Tara Oceans TARA_R100001143 (sample SAMEA2621300) | marine metagenome | biome: marine biome (ENVO:00000447); feature: mesopelagic zone (ENVO:00000213); material: "saline water (ENVO:00002010), including plankton (ENVO:xxxxxxxx)" | depth 800 m | reverse complement strand
GATTGCAATGGGCCGGGTGGCATTGCGATGACGTCCCGACCATCGGACGATGACAATCGCACTGATGCCGGTCAGCCAGATTGCTTTCATTGCTGTCGGGACAATTTCTGCTGTGGTTATCAGGGCTGTGGCAACCGTTCCGAGCAAGATCCAACCGCCGATACCGGCCCACGATTTGGATCTCGCCAGCACCACTCCCGAGCCGGCGAGAAGCCAGAACCACGGGTCAATAATAAACAGGGTATCTCCATAGAACCAGGTTTGACTGAAGGGCATGAGCAGCCGGATGCCGTAGGTGTTCAGCAAGTCAAGAAGCGGATGGCTCCAGACTCCCAGAAATGCGATACCGAGAAGCATCAGAGGTTGCATCGGTGGGCTTTGGATTGATTGGTTGCGGTGCTGTTTTCGTTTTTGAATCAAACGGTCGATACCAAGCATGAGGCCGGTTAGCAAAAAAGGCCAGATGAAAAGTGCAAGGATGCCGTGAGTCCACCCCCTGCGAAACCAAAGTGCAAAATCGGAGCTGACCAGCATGGCCAAGGCGTCGATATCAGGGGCGTTTGCCCCAATAATCAAGGTCGCCGTTGCCAGTGCTGTTTTATGTTTGAGCCCGGCTTCGGCCAGGGTCGCTCCGAAGAGTGTGTGTGCAAGTGGGTCCATTAATTTAACACCATCTCAATCTTAGAAGGGTTAAACCGATAGAGATAAGGTGCCCGGTGAGAGCCGCCGTCGTGCCGTTTCCCGAGCCTTTCCAGAATATCCAGGTTCAGCATTCTGCGCTGGAAATTACTTCGGGTCAGCTTTTCCTGATAAACAGCCTCATACAGTTTCTGCAGTTCCGGCATGGTAAACGTTTCATTCAACAGATACGTGGATATTACTTTTCGGTCCATATCCAATTGTAAGCGTCGGATCGCCTTATCGATGACCATTTGATGGTCGAAAAGAAGCGGCGGAAGTTCCTCAACAGGTGTCCATTTGATTTCACAAATAATGGCTTCATTGACTTTCAATTGAAGTTCCGGACTGTTCACAAGCGCATAATAACAGACGGATACTTTTCGATCGGTAAGCCACTGTTCAATTTTTTGCAGCCCGAATTTTTTAAATGCATCCAGTGCATTGGGGTCGCAGGTACGTCCGGCATTGCCGGCAACATAGAACTGCTGTAAATAGATCTGATCCAATCCGGTCATCTCTTCCAGATTGCGTATTGCCGCTTCATCTACATCTTCTTCTTTTTTGATGAACCCACCCGGAAGCATAAAATGGTCAGACGTTGTGAGACGCAGCAGCAAAACATGAAGTTTCTCATCATGATAACTAAACAGGACACTATTGATAGAAACATCCGTCAGAAAGTGCTCTTTCATCATGGTTTCATCCACATGGACGGGTATTGGAATGTGAAAAGTTTCTGTCGTTGTCATCGGTTTTACAATTCCCGGTTCAGTATAACTATCATCAAATGGTGAAAATGGAACTCGTTCCGATCAAGCCATCTGAAATATATTGATTTATAAGAAATAAATTTATATTGTATCACATTGATACAATAGAGTATAAATACCATAAAATCAAAAAAAAGAAGACGACATGAAAAAAACAGGAATTGTGATGGGTGCATTAATTTTAATGCTTGGGACTATTTTTTCAGCCAATATCATGGCACAGGGGGACACCGCGTCTGATGTGGATTATTTCGCGGACAATTGGGAAGTGATGCTGATGGGCACACCCAGTGGGGACGTTTCAATGATCTTTCATCTTACCCGTGAAGATGGAAAGCTGAAGGGTGAAATTACAAATGAGTATAACGATGATGTAGCGGAGATAGAGTCCATCGTTGAGAGAGAAGATTCGATCACTTTTTACTGGACGGCCGAAGGACACTATATCAACGTTGATTTCAAAATAGTGGATGAAAACAGCATGACCGGTTCACTCATGGGTATGTTCAATGCCACTGCGGATCGAGTAGTAGAATAATTTTTTTGAATGCTGATACCTGAGGATTTGTTAGATAACTACAGCATAGTAATCTTAACTAAAATAAGAGAGAAAATGTCAGTAGTTAAAGTAATAGAAGTAATCGCAAGCTCAGAGAAGAGTTTTGATGATGCAACAAAAAATGCTCTCAAGGAAGCATCAAAATCAGTAAACAACATTCAATCCATCTATGTGAAAGAGATGAATGCTAATGTTGAAAATAATAAAATTACGTCATATGGCATAAATGCCAAAGTTTCGTTTACTGTGAACTAGTAGAGACTCTTCGAATTCAAAATAACAAGCTTAAACAATAAGACCCGGTGAGAAATCACCGGGTCTTTTTTATTTGTTGAGTTAACAAATCTCCAACAAGTAAGTAAATTCTGATACTTCCAATTTTAAATTTTGGGTTTCACCTAAATAACTTTCACGAAACAATATATGTCTTGTGAATATATTTTATAAGTTTTGAATTACTTTTTCAAGACGGTCGCGAACCTGATTTGCGATTTCTCCTAATCCCTCATTTTCAACGGCCTGCATGGATGCCATCGGGTTTACTGCAGATACTTCGACGTCGCCGTTTTCATGTTCTTCAACAATGACATTGCAAGGTAACATGGTTCCGATCTTATCTTCTTTTAAAAGAGCCTGATGTGCAAAGCCGGGATTACATGCGCCCAGAATTCTGTATTTCTTAAAGTCGACATCCAGTTTTTTCTTTAGGGTTTCTGTAACATCGATTTCAGTCAGTATTCCGAAGCCCTCTTTTTTTAATTCTGCAGTTGTTTTTTCGATGGCTTCATCAAAGGTTCCGTTGAATTTTGTTGATATGTAGTAACTCATAATTTTGTTTTTTTGGTATTCTTAATTAACTCCAGTGACTTTTATTACTCCCTTCACGTGATTACTGGTTTGATTTGTTTCGTAAGAGTATGTCTCAATAGATAATATTTTCTATTCGCTACTATCTTTCTCCATCTTCAAAAAGCGTGCGTTGATGGCAACGATTACCGTACTCAGCGACATCAAAACGGCACCCATAGCAGGACTCAGTATAATGCCCCAGGCAAATAGTACCCCGGCAGCTAATGGAATAGCAATAACGTTATATCCGGTGGCCCAAAACAGATTTTGTACCATCTTACTATACGTTGCTTTGGAAAGTTGAATAACATGGGCTACATCCATTGGATTATCCCGTACCAGAACGATATCTCCGGTTTCGACAGCCACATCCGAACCGGCACCTATTGCAATTCCCACATCTGCGGTGGCAAGTGCCGGGGCGTCATTCACACCGTCACCGGTCATCGCTACTTTCATTCCTTGCTTCTGTACTTCTTTTACTTTTTCTGCTTTTTCATCCGGAAGAACCTCAGCAAATACCTGATCAATGCCCAGTTCCTTGGCGACATACTTAGCGGTCTGACGATTGTCACCGGTTAGCATCACGCACTGTATATCCATTTTGTGTAGTCGTTCAATGGCTTCTCTAGACTCCGGTCGTATCTTGTCACCGAGTGCAACAGCTCCATGCAGTTCTCCATCAAGGATCACAAAAACAACCGTTTTTCCCTGCGAGGAGATCTCTTCCACCTGTTTCTGTGGATACTCCATATTTTCATCCCGGATATAGCCCGGACTGACAACTTTCACCGATTTACCTTTCACTTTTCCTTCCACACCTTTTCCGGTGATTGAATTGAAGTGTTCCACTTTCCAGGATTCACCGGCTTTTTCTACGATGCCTCGGGCAATCGGATGTTCGGAGTTGCCCTCAACTGCAGCTGCATAGTTCAAAAGCTCCTCATCACTAATCTGTTCTTTAAAGTTCAGTATGTCGGTAACGGTGAATGTGCCTTCAGTTAAAGTTCCTGTTTTGTCAAAAATAACAGCACCCAGATTCCGGGCTTCTTCAAAAGCTGTTCGGTTACGGATCAAAAACCCGTTAGTAGCAGCCAAAGAAGTGGAAACAGCTACAACCAGAGGAATAGCCAAACCAAGTGCATGTGGACAGGCAATGACCATTACGGTTACAGTCCGGTTAATGGCATAACTAAGATCTTGTCCTGTAAAGAGAGTCCATGCAAAGAATGTAATCAGACCGGCGGAAATAGCTACGATGGTCAGCCAGAAAGCAGCGCGATTGGCCAGATCCTGTGTACGTGATTTGCTATCCTGTGCCTGTCGTACCAGGTTGATCACCTGTGAAAGGAATGATTCATCTCCCGTCTTGTGAATTTTCACTTTAATGGATCCCTCTTCATTGATCGAACCACCAATCACTTCATCATCTGTTCCTTTTTCAACCGGTAAGGATTCTCCGGTAAGCATTGCCTCGTTGACGTTAGTCTTGCCTTCAATGACAATCCCATCAGCCGGAATTTTCTCTCCCGGTTTAATCAGGATGTGGTCTCCTATCTGTAATTCCTCCACCGGAACATCTTCGGTGCTGCCATCCTCATTTACACGGTGAGCTTCACCGGGCAGTAATTCTGCCAGTTTTTCCAGAGCAGCGGATGCACTCATCACCGAACGCATCTCGATCCAGTGACCCATCAACATGATACCCACAAGCGTGGACAGCTCCCAAAACAGCAAATGCCCTTCAAGTCCGAATACAACAAACAGGCTATAGATATAAGCGACAGAGATTGCCAGGCCGATTAGGGTCATCATACCGGGTTGCTTTTTCTTGAGCTCATCAACAAGTCCGGTCAAAAATGGCCAGCCGCCAAAGAAAAAGACGACGGTTGAAAGGGCAGTCAATATCCAGGTGTCGGCTGTAAATTGCCAATCCACTCCAAGGAATTCCTGGATCATCGGGGAGAGGGCCAGAATCGGAATCGTAAGTGCTAACACCCACCAAAAGCGGAATTTAAAATCCTGCACCATCATCTTATGATGGTCGTGGTGAGAGTGGCTTGAGTGTTTCTCGTGTTTATTCTTCTTTTTATGCTCTGAATGCTCTGAATGCTCTGAATGCTCTGAATGGTCCGAATGCTCTGAATGGTCCGAATGGCCGGAGTGGTCGTTGTGATTACCATTCTTTTTTTGTTCCGAATGCTCGGTATGATTGTGATCTGATTCCATATCTCTATCCCGTTTTGATTTACCTGCTTATCCTAGAAATTATTACATAGCAATGGCTTTTGCGTTATTGATAAAACAATTTCATGTGTAATTTATTTGGATTAAAATGTGCTAAATTCAACAAGTCGCAACCTGATCTGTCCGGATCCGGAAAAAGCAAAACCGGTTTTACCTTCGTCCAGCGCATCATTATGGGTATGTAGAATCGTATTTTCATTTTGATATCCGTAATAATGTTGGCCGGAAGCAGTTATCCTGAATGTATTCCACCCATTGGTTTCAATTACACCGGTACCAAGTACGTTATCTGAACCATTTAGAACCTGTCCTTGTTGAAGTTCCGAACCGGAGATTCGGATGTACTGATAATTCTCTCTGTTTGAGTAATGGTGAATCAGAAGAAATTCGCCGGTGAAATTGATGAAATTGACCTCAACCCGCCCTTCAACGGTATTTAAATCACCGCCGGTATATAGAAAAACTAAATCATCTTGCGCAGTAATTTCAAGGTGCGGCCGCCCATCTTCAAGCGCAACAGTAGCGTTTATGTCTTCCTCGCCATCAATTATAAAAGATTCCGAAAGAACCTGGTCTGCACCGGCACTTATTCTCCAAATCCATGAACCATCATCGCGTATTTCAGGGCCCGACTCTTTCCTGAATTCTGCCAGTTTCTGCGCCTGCTCTTCTATCTGCTTGTGTAGCCGGTCAATTTCACTTACCCCCACCCCATGTTTATATACCAGTTTGGAGCCTAATTCACCGGTATACCATAGCATACCGACACCGATCAGAGCCGGTAAAATGAGAGCCGGCCGAATCCAGCTTTTTTCAAGTTTTTTCCACCATGACCATAGCCGCATCAATGTAAAAAGAGAAAAAAAGATCAATGTGTAGAGTGCAAAGTCTTCATGAGTTGTAACTACCGGTACGGCATCACCGGTTACAGAAACCGTTTTTACAGCCTGACGGCCGGAAAAAAATGCAGCAAATAGCCCAACAGTTCCTGTGGTATAGAGTGCTAGAACTGTATTGTGTAACCAGTCATGATTTTTGAACCATAGTCGTGAAAGATCAAACAGTACGGCGATCACGAGCAGTGCGATGGGGAAGTGAACTATGAGAGGGTGTATGTTTGGGATCCAGTCTGGAAGCATAGTTTATGAGTTATGGTTATTTGTTGAACAGCTTTACGATTGCATCGGGGGACATGGCACGGTGCCATAGCTGCAAAAAACACAGCAATCACCTTCCTTTGGCCGTATGTTTTTACAACACTGTTTACATGTCCAAAAAAATTGACATGCATTCGTGGGCATGGTTTCAGTTGAGGTAAAGTTACATTCTGGACAAGTAATTTCGGATTTGAGTGTAATCATCATCTGTAAAGTTAACGTGGTATTAAAGTTCTATCCTTTCGATCACTTCACCGCATGTCAGCATGGTTTCCGGTAAATAGGGATTTTGAATCTGTTCTTCATTGCTAAGCCAGTTTGCACCTTCATTTCCAAAAGCCATCGGGCAGTATTGGTGATATACGACACCGTCAATGCCAAAGAGCTGTACTGCATTGATCAGCTCATCGGACAACCGGCGAAAAGCATCACGGGCTTCTTCGATGTCATCCGTTGCAGTGATCCTTCCGGCTTGTTCCATTAACCTTTCATAACTCTCCATCCAGGCCATATGCCCATTTCCGGACAATCCATGGATGCCGATCTCTTCCAGTTTTGATGCAAAGGATAAAAAGTGTTGTTTTGAATTTTCCAGGTCGGACTCTACAAGAGCATCTTTTCCTTCTAAGTAGATTTGAATGGCTTCCGTAAGTTGTGACCGAAATTGCTCGGGGACATCACTGTACCGTTCGATGGATTGTTCTGTGGATTGTTCTGCGGTTTCACTCATTTCCACATCGCCATGCTGGTGTCCCATTGGCACTGCGTTGGTTCCGGGCTGCCGATTCATCATGCTGAAACGATCCGCAAGCTGAAACTCACTATCTACACGAAATGCACCGTTAAACACCACTTCCTCACCTTCTTCGAGGCCACTTTCAATCACATAGTAGTCGCCCGATTTCACACCCAGATCCACTTCACGCACGATAAAGCGCGGTGTATCGGCAGTGTTGTCTTTTACATATACCAACGAACGCGGCCCGGTCCAGAGAACCGATGATGATGGAACCATTAGTTTTTCTTCGTCCTGAACGGCCGTCAGGGTACCGGTCACCAGCATATCGGGACGCAAATGGCTTTCGTTGTTTTCAATGTTAGCGCGAATTCGAATTGTTCGCTTTTCAGGGTTGAATGTTGGATCAATATAATCCACGACAGTTTCGTAAATGTGGCCCGGATTGGAGCGGGTGCTGAATTCGATCGCATCTCCTGTCGAAATCCATGCGATATCCTCTTCATAAGCATCCAATGTAACCCAGAGATGGTCCAAACTCCCTACTTCATAAATAATAGTACCCTCAATCACATGCTGATCATCCACAACATTTCGATTCATCACAAAACCATTAACCGGTGAGAGGATCTCCATATTTGTTTGAACAGTCCCGCGCTCAAGAATCTGTTGAATTTGTTGATCAGAGAATTTCCAGAATTCGAATTTTCTCACTACTGATTCATACATTCCCGGATTTCGATCTCTGTTTCGATAAGCTTCAATCAATTCCCGTTGTGCAGTTACCACCTCAGGGGAATATATCGTAGCCATCACCTCACCCCTCCGAATGGGTGCACCGACGAAGTCAATATTTACATCGTGAATCTGACCTGCAAAATGTGTTGTAACATAGCTTATACGCCGCTCATCTAATGTAACCCGACCTGGAAGGACAATTTCCTTCTGCGGTACTTCCCGGATCACCGGTGTGGTCTGGATATTGGCAAGTTGAATAGATGCTTCAGTCATCACCATGCTGTAATCATCTTCACTCTCTTCTGATGTTACCTGTATCAGATCCATGCCGCAGATGGGGCAGGAGCCCGGTTGGTCACTTCGTACCGAAGGATGCATGGAACAAGTCCATACTTCTTGTCCATTTTCGGTAGTCATTTCATGATCATGTGTGGCAAGGTTATCTTGCTCATGTGATCCTCCAAAAAACAGCCATCCAATGATAAAACCGAATAAAAGGACAGTAGCGTAAATGAGTATGTTTGTTCTTGTGATTTTCATGATTCTGTATGTCTGATTGTTATTGAATTTATTTTTGAGTCGGTATTGCCTATTTGGGTGAATTATTTTTTGATAAATGAATATCCGCCAATTAAGCTTTCAATATTGGCTATGGCTTTGTTCTGATTTATCACCGTTTCGATCCGTTCATATTCCAGGGCCAGCAGTTCTCGCTGAATTTGAAGCAGCTCATCAAAACGGATTGCGCCTGTGGAGTACTCTTCACTCATGATGGTTAAGGCCTGTCTGGCTCTGGGAACCAGCTCTTCATCAAGCAGGATGAATGAACGTTCAGCCGATCGAACCTCTTCCAGCATCTCTTCCAGTGAAGTCATGAGTCGGTTTTCGACAACATCCTGTTGATGATCAAGAGATTGCAGCCTGAAATTTGCCTGCTTTTTTTGAGAATCATATCGTGAGCGAAAGAGAGGGACGCGTACAACAGCCATAACGATGATACTCTCTCTGGCGTCCGGAAACATAGACATGGGTCCAAAATCGCTACCCATTACCTCCAATCCGATTCCAAAACTAGGTCTCCCATCCAATTTTGCAAGTCTGAGCTGTTGCCCGGCAGCACTACGCTCAGCAGTAATGAGATCAAACTGAGGATGTTGCTGAAGAATGAAGGATTGTATCTCCTCCTGTGTATATGGCATTGGTCGGGAATTCAGCTCATCTGCAATCATTACATCTGCAGAGGTTTCACGATTTAGCAGTTCATTAAACCGGGCCTTGATTGGGTTTAAACTGTCTTGAAGGTTTGCAATTTGGTTGAGGAGACGCTGTTCTTCCATCTGAATACGAAGGATATCGGCCTGACCGGCACGCCCCGTTTCATATCGGATTTCCACCAGTTTTTCCAACTCCATTACCAATTCCACATTTTCTCTTGTGATTCGTATCTGTTCACCAATTTTGGCAATGTCGAGCCAGTAGATCTGCAGATCTCTCAGTATTTCAAGCTGGCGTGATGTTACTCGAGACCGGTTTGCATCTGCTGCGGCCTGCTGGAAATCGCGTTTTGCATCCAGTGAACCGAACCATGGAAACATCTGCATTGCGGATATGGAGAATCGTCCCAGCTGGGATTCGGACATCATTGGATTGAAATCATAGGCTATATTGATCTCAGGATCCATTAACACTCCCGCTTCACGTACTCGCTCACGGTCTGCCTCAACCATTGCCTGCATTGATTGCAATTCGGGGTTTTGCTCAATGGCCATCCGGAGATATTGCTGAAGTTCGGGATATAAGTTGTCTCCAAATAATGCCTGTTCCGTCTCTTGGGGAGAGAGATGTAGTGGGGTATCGAATTGACTAGGTGTATTTTGAGCATGTTGGATCTGTGGTACAAGCAATATTATTGCAATAGCAATAATTGAAATCACATTTAGATGACTTTGGTGGTGAAAGGTTCGTCTTGGACACCCCCCTGCCCCCCTTATTAGGGGGGAGTTTTCGCTTAGCAGTTCTTTACTTCGTGGTTGTTCGCTTCGCTTCGAATCACTTTTCACCCTTCGACTTTGCTCAGGACATGCTTTTATCCCGAGGTGTCGGGACTGTCGCTGACGCTCCAGCTTCTCGGTTTGTGGCTGTTCGCATCGCTTCGAATCACTTTTTCCTTTTTCCTTTTCACTTTTCACTATTTTTTCACTCATAACGTTTCCTCCAATTTATTTTCAAGCTTCAGGCTATTTTCTTTCCAGATAGCGTAGAGCAAAGGGACCAATAACAGCGTCAGAATCTGAACAAACATCCCGCCAAAAATGGGTATTGCCATCGGGACCATAATTTCAGAACCTTTCCCCGGGGATGTCAGTATGGGGAGAAGAGCCAGAATAGTGGTCCCCGTGGTCATCAAACAAGGACGAACCCTTCTCATGCCCGCTTCAATGGCCGTTGCATAAATGCTTTCACGCCCCTCCGGTTTTTTTTGTTCAAAAAGCTGTTCCAGGTAGGTGGCCATCACCACGCCGTTGTCTACCCCGATACCAAAAAGCGCCAGAAAACCAACCCAAACCGCCACACTTAAATTGATCGTATCCATATGGAAGAAATCCCGTATTTCTACCCCCAATACAGAGAAGTTGAAAAACCAGTTTTCTCCATAGAGCCAAAGCAGGATGAATCCTCCCGACCAGACCAACGCAATTCCCGAAAAGACGATAAAGGATACCGGTGCAGACCGGAACTGAAAATAGATGATCAAAAAGATGATCAGCAGTGTAATCGGTAACACCACAGAGAGCCGTGCGGATGCACGCTGCTGGTTCCTGAATTCACCTTCAAACGTATAACTTACTCCATCCGGCACAAGTAACGAACCTTCCTGAATACGTTGATCCAAACGATCACGTACGCGATTAATAACATCGATGGGTGCATAATCCGGTAGCCGGTCAAAAATGACGTAGGCACTCAGGAACGTATTTTCACTTCGGATATTCATCGGACCGGTCTCAAACCGGATTTCGGCAAGCTGGCCCAGCGGAATCTGACTGCCGTCCGGCGAAGGAACGAGGATCCGTTTGATATCATCGGGATTATTTCTGTATTCCCTGGCATAGCGGACCCGCAGCGGATAGCGTTCCCGGCCTTCAACCGTCATGCCCAACATCTCTCCGCCGATGGCGGTACTGATCACCTGTTGCACATCCTGAATGGTAAGGCCATGCCGAGCGATTGCACGTCGGTCGATATCTATTTCCAAATAAGGTTTACCCACAACGCGGTCTGCAAATACGGCAGTGGGCCGAACACCTTCTACATCACGCAATAACGGCTCAAGACTTGTGGAAAAATCATCAAGTGATTGAAGATCCGGGCCGCTGATCCGTATTCCCATATTCCCGCGCATGCCGGTTTGCAGCATAATCAGCCGGGTTTCAATCGGCTGCAGCTTGGGTGCAGAGGTAATTCCCGGCAGGTCGGCTGCCTGCAGAATTTCATTCCATATATCATCTGCGCTTGTGATGTGGTCTCTCCACTGCCGATAATATCGTCCCCGGTTATCAGGGATCAATTCACCGTTTTCGTCGCGGACAAACTCACCGTTTTCAACCTTATATCGCACTCTGCGTCCGCGGTCATCCGTTTTATATTCACTTTTATACATAATCGTGTTTTCAAACATCGACACAGGTGCGGGGTCAAGTGCAGATTCCGCCCGGCCAATTTTTCCCACCACAGTCTCAACTTCCGGAATGGATGCAATTCGCATGTCCATCTCTCCTGTTATTTGCAAGGCCTCTTCAACTCCGGCATGTGGCATGGCAGTTGGCATGAGGAGAAAAGACCCTTCATTCAGTGTAGGCATAAATTCTTGTCCTAAACCGGGGAATTTACCATCCAGTGCAGACCATAATCTTGTCTCCTCAATTTCGATTCCGATCGAATTAAAACCGTTCGCTACATACCTGAAGGATGTATCAAATCCACGCCAGGTAACAAGTCCAAAAATCAGTATCAATACCGGAAAAGAGAGGAACAAGGGTTTATGATGCAGTGCCCAATCGAGGATCCTCTCATAATATTTCATGAAAAGCCAGAAAAGCCCAAAGATGATTCCGACCGTAAGTATGATGAAAATCAGGCTGAAAGAAACCGGATTTTGCGGACCCAGCGGAAGCCAGCTGCCTGCAAGTAGCCAGGCGACTCCCAGTAGTATAATAACATTATTCACCCACGGTACCCGGGGCCGGTATTCCTCATAATAAATTGCTGCAAGATTATTGATGCCCAGGGCTAACAGGATCAGCCCGCCCCAACCGTAAATAGTGATCGCAATAATCAATCCGGCTGCGATCAAAACGCTGTTCCAGAAGATCTTCCATTTTCTTTTTTTGATATTTTGAGAGAAGAGCCAGTGTGCAAAAGCCGGAATCAGAGTGACGACAATGATCAGGGTAGCTATCAGAATGAATGTTTTGGTCCATGCTAATGGCCCGAACAGTCGCCCCTCCTGTGCTTCAAGCATAAAAACGGGAAGGAAACTGACGATGGTGGTCATCAGGGCAGTTATCACAGCCGGACTCACCTCAGCAGTAGCACGGTAAATGGTTTCAAGAAGATTTTCTCCGGGATCTTTCTCCTCCATATGCTTGAGCATATTTTCAGTCAAAATGATACCCATATCTACCACAACACCGATCGAAATGGCAATGCCCGCCAGAGCAACCACATTGGCATCTACCCCCACGTACTTCATCATTATAAAACTCATCAACACAGCCACCGGTAGAAGTGCAGAAATTACAAGTGATGTACGCAGATGCATCACCATAATGATGATTACGATAATGGTGATCAGGAGCTGCAGTGACAATGCCTCTTCCAGAGTGCCGAGTGTTTCGTATATGAGTCCGGTACGATCGTAAAACGGCACAATTTTTACCTGGGAGATCGTGCCGTCGGATAGTTCTTTTGTAGGTAAACCGGTTGAAATTCGTTCAATCTCTTCTTTTACACTATTGATCACATTCAAGGGATTTTCCCCATATCGGGCAACAACCACACCACCCACTGCATCTGCACCGGCTTTGTCGAGTGCACCACGGCGTTGTGCAGGGCCAAGTTCAACACGAGCTACATCTTTAATTCGGACAGGGACGTTATTTCGTGCGGTTACAACACTCTCCTCGAGATCTTCAATAGATTCAATGTACCCCAAACCCCTGACCAGATATTCAACCCGATTCATTTCGATGGTACGGGCGCCCACATCGAGGTTACTTTTGCGAACAGCATTGGCGATATCTAATACGGTTACATTGGCTTCGCGCATGGCCACCGGGTCAATATCAACCTGATATTCTCTTACAAAACCACCGATACTGGCTACCTCAGCTACACCTTCAACCGCATTTAGTGCATACCGAACCTGAAAATCCTGGATGGATCGCAATTCGTGCGGATCCCAGCCACCGGTGGGATTTCCATCGGAATCATACCCCTCCAGTGTATACCAGAAAATTTGTCCAAGCGCAGTTGCATCCGGACCCAGTGACGGTTGAACCCCTGCCGGCAGTGTGCCACCGGATAAAGAATTCAGCTTTTCGAGAATTCGGGATCGGCTCCAGTAAAATTCGATATCATCTTCAAAAATGATATTGATAGATGAAAATCCAAAAACAGAATTGCTGCGAATGGTTTTGACTCCGGGAAGGCCCAGCAGCTGCGTAGTTAGCGGATAGGTGATCTGATCTTCAATATCCTGAGGAGATCTGCCCGGCCATTCGGTAAAAACAATCTGTTGATTGTCCCCAATGTCGGGAATAGCATCCACCGGAACCGGATCACGCGGGAGAAAGTCAATATCCCAGTCGAAAGGAGCTGTGGATATACCCCAACCTGTCAGTGCCAGAAACAGCAGAAGTGCAATGAGTTTATTCTCGAGAAAAAAGCGAATGATTTTGTTTGTCATGGAGTATTCGTTTTAAATAAAACGGGTGTTCAATTTTTAAGTTCATGAGTTTCGAATAGCTGAGAGAAAATATTGATTACCGGGCCTTAAATTTGAACCACGAAGTCTCTACTACGCCGTCTACTTCGCTAAAGCTACGTAGACCAAGAAAGCTTCGAAGAGCGGGCTCAACTACGCCAAGACTTCGAAGAGCAGGCTCGAAGACACGAAGATCTTTATGCCGGCAAAATGGGTGGTTCAAGTGAGGTCAGCCCAGGTTAGGGGTTTTCTCAGCTTTCAAAGGGGTGGGCTAAATCAGGTAGGTATCGTATAGAAGCCACAGGGGCGGTTTAAAATGGTCGATACGAAGTTGTTGATCAGAATGGATCAGTTCAGTTGAAGGAACAAGTAGTGATAATGTCTCTGTTTCGATAAGAGTTACCGTAAAATTATTATTGGTAACAATCCACTCCGTATTATTCAGAATACTCAGACTAACATTACAGGCACAGATTATACTCCAATCACAGATATGATTTGGATGAGAATTACTAGTCTCATTTTCATCCGATTTATCACAACAACTGTGATCTGATGCCATAGGCTGTTCAATCGGTGAAGGTTTGCAAAAATCAACAAGCTGTTTTGCATGTAATCCGGTAGGCATAAAAAGCGCCGCAAGCAATAGTACAGCTACGGCTTTTACGAAATGTTGATATGTACGCTGATTAATTTTCACAAACTAAGGATACGATTAATAAGGGAATAACATAAAAATCCCAAAAATATTACACAACTTCATTAAATGATCGAAACATTGACCAGTAAAATCAGACATCGCAGAGTTCAACGGCTTCCCGCAAACCCTCCATTGGATCGCGGGTAGGGATAAATTCCTGTCCCACGAATCCTTCATAGCCTATTTCAAGTAGCGCATTCATGATAGCCGGATAATTTAGCTCTTGTTCATTATCCAGTTCTGCGCGGTTAGGTACACCTGCTGTGTGAATGTGCCCGATCAGATCCGTCCCATACTCCTTAATCCTTGCGATGATATCGCCATTCATGATTTGAACATGGTAGATATCAAACAGAAGTTTTGCATGTGATGACCCAACCCTTCTGATGATATCCGCACAATAGTCGATATCATCCCCTTGATAACCGGGGTGTCCCCTGGAATCGTCCCCTGAAACTCGTGAGTTGAGGTGTTCCATGCAGATGGTTACATCATGTTTTTCTCCGTGGAGTGCAAGTTCTTTGAGTCCGGCAACCGTATAATCAGCACCCTCATCTTGGGGAATCATCCCTGCATCCGGATTATCCAGATCGCGGTGTTCAAATCCTGTAAATGTGATCACATTTTTAACACCTGCTTCGGCGCACTCTTCAATTCGTTTTTTTGTCAGGGCGATCACTTCGTCACGATATCGGGGATTATTCAGTCCTTTTTCAAAAGGCGGGTCCGGCATTCCGTTGGTTGCCATCCCGCAAACCAATCCATACTTTTTCATGGTTGGCCACTCATTGGGACCCACAAGTTCAATTCCTTTTACCCCAAGGGTCACGGCTGCCTCACAGAGTTGATCCAGTGTCCATTGATCACCGAATGACATATAAGGCCATGACACCAAAATTTGATTGATTCGTCCGTTTCTCACAGCTTTGCCTCTGTTTTTTGCACTGCCAAAAAATTTACCGGGAATCGCAGCTCCTGCTAACATGGCAGCGGAAAATGTGGCACTGTTTTTAATCATGTCTCTCCTCGAAAGCATGGTTTTTATATTATTTTGGTTTGTGATAGCCATAAATTGAATCCTTCCCTTTATTTATTTTAAGAGTTAATTCCTGTAAACAGAAGATATTAGGGTTTTTGGTAAGTAATTATTTCGGATCTGTAATATATATTCAAAAAGATACGAACCCCACCAAGCAAATATAATTGTTAAAAAATCTGACAGCTACAAATACCAGTTTTAGTACCGGGGTTTCTTTTTAGTAATTAAGCTGTGAAAACTATCAGTAATTCTTCAATAAATGTTTTTTTCGTAAATAGAATCAAGCAGTGAAGAATATTTTTTGGCAAATAAGTTAAAAAAAGCAGTACTTGAGGTTAATGGAACCAAGTGATGAGTTTTACCAAACCGGCTGAGCGCGATAAAACTGGCAGCCCGGATTTGGGACAGATATCGTTTTAGGCTCATGACCTTAAGACCAGTAGTTACTACAAAAATTTATTTAACCGTACCCGACCGGATTAAGAAAATTTCCGGTGATAAAATTCATAACTATAAATCAGAAATGATCATGAAAATTAATCGAAGGGATTTTATTCGCAAAACATCACTTACAGCCGCAGGTGCGGGACTCTTTACTATTTTACCCTCCTCGGTTTGGGGCGCAATGGTAGCACCCAGCGACCAAATTAATGTGGGTTTGATCGGATGCCGGGGTCATGGTTTCTCCATTTTAAGACATCATCTCTCAAATGAAGGAGTCCATTGTGTGGCATTATGTGATGTAGATGAGAACGTATTGAACAGCAGGGCTGCAACGGTTAAGGAGATTAATGGAGATGAGCCCAGGTTATTCGGAGATTATAGACGAATGCTTGAATTGGATGAGATGGATGCAGTGATTATCGGTACTCCTGATCATTGGCATTGTCTCAATTTTGTTCATGCCTGTGAAGCCGGAAAGGATATTTATGTTGAAAAACCTCTCGGCAAGACCATTGCGGAGTGTGCCATCATGGTGAAAGCTGCAAATCAGTATAATAATGTGGTTCAGGTTGGCCAGCAGCAGCGCAGTAATACGGGATTTTTGGAAACCGTTGAAATAGTCAAGGCGGGAGATATAGGCAAGTTGAGAAAAATTGAAATATGGGCAAACTTCAACTACGGACTCGGTGCAAACTTTACTGAAAATAGTGAAGTTCCGGATGGAGTCGATTATAATTTTTGGTTGGGTCCGGCTCCCGAACGACCATTTAATCAAGCAAGATTTCACGGTTCCTGGAGGCATTTCTGGGATTATGGCGGCGGACTCTTCTCAGATTGGGGTGTACACTTGCTCGATATGGCCCTTTGGCCGGATGATCTTGTTGGTGGCCCTGATAAAGTGATGAGTTATGCTGCGAATACTTCAGAACGATCAGGAATGAGAGAGACATTTGATACAATGAGTGTGATCTACCCGAAAAAGGATTATGTGATTCAATATGATATGACCGCAGGTATTGAAGTGGGCCGCTGGGATCAGCCTTATGGAGTTGCCTATATTGGAGACAACGGAACAATTGTTGTAAATCGACACGGGTATTCACTTCAACCGGAATATGATAACAGCAACAACCGTCAAAGGGCCGAAACGCGTAGTGTGAGTACGGGCGGTGATGCTCACGGGCCTCATGTGAAGAATTTTCTGGATTGCATAATATCCCGAAATACTCCCAGATGTACACCTGAGATGGGTTATGCGGCGGCGCTGCACGCTCATATACCCAACATCGCGGGAAGGGTCGGTGAGACCCATCTGGAATGGGATGAAGAGAACATGCGGTTCACAAACAGTGAAGCTGCAAATGAACTGGTTACACCGGTTTATAGAGCACCCTGGAAGTTACCACAATAATAATCCGGACAGACTGCCCCTGTCCGGATACAACAATCGGTTTCATTTAAAGGAACAAACTCTTTAATGTATTGGATTGGTTTAATATCAGGGATTGCACATTTTGGATTATACTTTTTTCGAAACGATTATCAAAAATAACTGGAAAACCCAATTTGAATACCCGCAATTTTTGCCGGTGGATTACCCAGAATATCCTGTTGTTGCATATACCGGTAATTTAAACGTAGTACCGTTTGAGCAGAGGGCCTGAAGCTCACACCCGGAATAATGGCCCACAAGTCGTCTGAAATATTCCCCCCTGTTTCCCTAAAGGTACCCACATTCCAGTCTACGTACTCCAGCCTGAATGCCAGGTTCAGCACTGCGTTCTCAAATCCGGCCAACGGCCGCTTTAAAACCGGTTGTACGATATCCACGAACCCGCCTTGTTGCCGATTTCCGAATTGCTGGCCGTAGGTTTCCGGCACATCCACCCTCACCCAGGCCCATTCACCGGTTATATAGGTACCTGTTATATCCAGCGAGGTATTAAAATCTACGGCATAAACATCCAATCGCCTTTTTTCATCCAGAAACAACCCATCATCCTCAAAGGTATTGTAAATCCCTCCCATATAAGAAACGCCTATTTCCCCGATGTTTTGGTTTTTCACAGCCAGTTTACCAGTAATCAAAGGCATACCGTTGTTACTTTCTTCAAAGCGTTCGGTATTTTCTTTGGCCGCTGGTAAAAAGGTTCTGTTTTCTCCGTTTGCGATAATGCTGTTATTAAATCCGTTGGTGAGATAGATCTCGTAGCCAAAGCCCCAATTGTTTACAAATCGTTTTCCGTACAGGCCAAAGCCTACGTTACTCCATGTAGCAGGCAGCATTTCGGTCATAGCGATGGGCCGGTCAATAAATTCCCATTTTGGGCCGTCATGGTTCTGATTAAAGGCTCCGATGGGATTCATGATGATACCTCCACGAAAATTGAGCATCGGGATAACGCTAACATCCAGTGCGGCAAACTCAATGGCTATTTTTCCTCCGCCCTCCTCAAATTCTGTTTCAGAAAGAAACCTGATTTTCGGGTGAATTGAGGAGCCTACAAAAAGAGTAAACCGAGGAATACGGAAGGTATGGCCTTCGGTAATCCCGTCCTCTCCCATATATTGATAATCGGCCTCTATATAGCCGCCTACAGAAACATGTGATGTACCAGTCTGATAAAACGGGCGCTCATAAACGGCATCCATATTCATCGCATTTGCCGATACCGTATCGATTCGGGTATCTTTGAATAGAGTGCTGTCAATCTGGGCATTGGCGTTAATGGCACAGGCAAGAATTAAAAAAAGTAGTATAGTTTTCTTCATCGAAGTTAACACATTGTTTTTTAAATTTTTGAAAGGTGAAATTATCCCATATCGATTTTTAATTTCATGCCTTCGATATGTACAGGAAAAGTTTGAAGCGGGGTTTCTGCCGGACCATTCTGCACTTCTCCGTTTTGGGTAAACTCACTTCCATGGGCGGGGCACTGAAGGCGATCACCAAATACTTGCAGTTCTGTGCCTTTGTGAGTGCACCTCATGAGCAAAGCACGATATTCTGTATCAGATAGCCTGAATATGGAAACCGGGAATTTCAACCGGTTGTTATAGGCCACTATATATTTCCTGAAATTATTTTCCTCCTTTTTCTCGAGTTCAAAAGCAGATAGGGGAACGAGTAGAAAATCGTCTTCCAATTCAGCATTAAGATATTTTGGTCCTGAACAACCTTCCAGGAAAAATGAAGCTCCCATCAAGCCAAGGCAGCTGAAGCTGCAGGTTTTTATGAATTTTTTTCGTTCCATGTTTTCTGTTTAAAGAGATTCCAAAAACTTGATTAATGCTTCTTTTTCTTCGGAGGATAGCAACTGAAATTGCTCGTGGCTGTATTGAGCTTCACCACCATGCATCAAAATGGCCTCTTCAATACTTTCAGCCCGGCTGTCGTGCATCAGGAAGTATTTCCCGCCCTGTGAATCGGGCGATAGGCCCAATCCCCATAATGGAGGGGTTCTCCATTCATAGGTTTCCGCTGAGCCTTCTGTGGCTCCGTCATCCAAACCGGGGCCCATATCGTGCAGTAAAAGATCAGTGTACGGGTAAAATGTTTTGTTCGAAAGAGCGGCGATGTCCGATTCCGGAGTAGTCCATTTTGGGATATGACAAGAACTGCATTGGAGGGTATTGAATACTTCTCTTCCATGCATAATATCCGGATCGGCCGGCTTCCGCTGTATGGGTGCCTTTAACGTTCTAAGATAAAACACCACATCCCTTACGGTTTGATCCGATACTTCCGGGTCAATCGTCAAGTCCGAGTAAACATCCTTTGGTTCGAAAGTTGAGGTGATGCCAATGTCCTGATTGTAAGCTGTAGTGGTTTGATGCAGTAAATCAACTGCAGCTGCTTTTTTGCCAAACCGGCCTATATATTTGCCATTTTGTGACTGGTGATACCATTGCGGAATGAAATAATCGGGGGGAGTAATATAGTTGGGAACCCCGGAAATTCCATCTCCGTCTTCATCATTGGGGTCGGCATTTTCCAAAATTTGAGCATCTGTTAACGCAGCAAGAAGGCCCAAACCGGTTACGGCCGGAGGGGTGAATTTCATATGTGGAGTTCCTTCAGGCAACTTTTCCGGCTGATAACCGGGAATGGCCCGGTTTTGAAGTTGGGGTGCACCCGGCAAACCCAATGAAGTATTGGGTTCAGTTTGTCCAAAACGTGTAAGAGTGGTAGAGGGATGTCCTTTTCCATCTCCCGGGTGACAACTACCGCAAGAAGTAGCCACAAAGATAGGCCCTAAACCCGTTTCAGGAGTGAAAACATCATCATTAAAGGCAATATCTCCTTTCAGAAACTGAAGTTGTTCTTCATAAGAAAGGCCGGATAGAGGTCCATCCAGAAGATCTTCATCTGCCGGTTCTTCCGGGACAATAATATCACAACCCATGACAAACATAAAGCCTAAAAAGCCGATCCATTTAATCCACGTTATAAGGGTATTCATATTTTTATAGTTATAACTAAAAATTTAGCAGACTCTAATAAATAATTTAGTACATACTAAATGTATATTATGTTATGCTTAAATGCAATTAAATTGATTTAGAATGGCATTTTTGATAGGAACAGAGAAGAAGAGTTATAAAATTGATCTTTTAAAATGTAGTAAAAATCTATTTTGGAGGCAGATTAGGATCTATATCCCAGCAGTCTCAACGCATTAAACACAACCACCGACGTAGATCCTGCATGAGTTATCACTGCAGGTCCGATACTCAATCTAAGGATAGTGGCAGGTTGAAAGCTTCTTTTCAGGTTTGTCTTTATAATCCTGAATCTGTCTGCCCAAAATCTTCTATCACTTAAGTCTGTGCTATTATAATCCCAATACTCAAGAATTCTTTCACAAGGAGACGAAAATTTAGCAACCATGCCTTTTATACCCATTCCAACAAAAAAGAGGTAGTGGATAAGATAACAACAGAGGATGATACGAAAAGTGTCGTAGAGAAATTCAGCTCTGCACTGAATTAAAGAGTTTTAAAATGTGGTTGTACGTTTTTCAACAAATTACTTTAACATTGGATATTGATCACGAGACTACGTTTTATGCCTGTCTATCTAAAAACCATTTCTGAACTTGTTTGATAGCTTCCTTAATGGCTTCTCCTTCTATATATCCTTCCTCTTCCATTAAATGGTTGGCAATCTCAAGCGCCTTTCTTCGTACTAAAGGATTCAATTCCCTCAGGTTGTATCCAAAATCTTCAAACCTCCTTCCCATAATTTTCCTCTTATTGTTATTAGTTATTTTAAGCTGCTAATTTCTTTCTGGAAATATTCAAGATTTATATCCCAACAATCTTAATGCATTAAATACCACAACCACGGTGGAACCTTCATGAGCTATCACTGCCCACCCGATATTCAAGCCAAAGATCGTAGCAGGTACTAGGATGGCAACCATGCCCAAGCTCATCCACAGGTTTTGCTTGATGATGGTTTTGGTTTTTCGGCTCAGCCCAATGGCAAAAGGTAGCACGGAAAGCTTATCAGCCATCAATGCTACATCAGCAGTTTCAAGTGCTACATCTGAACCGGCTGCTCCCATGGCAATACCTACGGTACTGTTAGCCATCGCCGGGGCATCATTGACGCCATCGCCCACCATAGCTACTTCACCCTCCATTTTTCTAAGCTCTTTGATCGCTTCAACCTTGTCCTCCGGCAGCAGGCTTCCTTTGGGATCGTCTATGCCAATGGCTTTGGCAACGGCATCGGCTACCCGTTGGTTGTCACCAGTGAGCATAATGAGGTGAGTCAAACCAATTGAGCGTAGTTGTTGGATAACCTCTTTGGCATCCTCTCGCGGGGTGTCCATTAGTCCGATGATTCCAAGGTAACGCTCACCTGAGCGTACCACCATGGTTGTTTTTCCTTCTTCTTCGAGCTTTTTAACCTGATCTTTCAGTTCTGCGGGAATGTCTGTACCATCGGTTTCTTCAAATAACTTCAAATTTCCAATAGATACAGGCGAGTTGTTTATCATAGCTTTAACCCCTTTTCCTGTAACGGATTCCAGATCTTCTGCGTCAGGGAGTTCAGCTCCATTTAATTTCTCTTTTCCATCCCTGACTACCGCAGCCGCCAGCGGATGATCACTAAGGCTTTCGACCGCTACCGCCACAGTGAGGAGTTCTTTTTCATCGGCATCCTCAAAAGGAATCGCATCGGTTATTTTGGGTTTACCTTCTGTTAGCGTCCCTGTCTTGTCAAAAGCCAATGCTTTGAGACCCCCCAGATTCTCCAATGGGCCGCCACCCTTAATAAGTACTCCGCCTCGCGCCGCACGTGCCACCCCACTTAATACCGCACTTGGCGTAGAAATAGCCAATGCACAGGGACTGGCAGCCACTAACACTGCCATTGCTCGATAAAAACTTTCTGAAAACGGCTCATCAACAACTAGAAAAGCAAAGTGAAGTACGACCACTAATACAAGCACTGAGGGTACGAAGTATTTCTCAAATTTATCGGTGAATTGTTGCGTAGGTGATTTTTGCGTTTCTGCTTCGTTCACCAACGATATTAATCGAGAGAGAGTTGAATCCTTTGATAGTTTAGTGACTTTTACTTCCAAGCTACCGTTTCCGTTGATAGTTCCGGCAAAGACCCGATACTTATCTTCAATCGAATCCGGTTTTTGTTTGATGGTGTCCATGTTGGTGAACTCCATTTTATCAACCGGGACACTTTCACCGGTAATAGGGGCCTGATTGACGCTGCTCTGTCCATTAATGATGACCCCATCGGCAGGGATTTTGCTGTTGGGCTTAATAACAATAACATCTCCTGTCTCTAGTTTATCCACTGGAACTTCCTCTGTATCTCCATCCGTTTTTCTTAGCGCGGTTTTAGGAGCTAAGTCGGCCAAACCTTTAATGGCATCACGAGCTCGTCCCATCGCATAATGCTCCAATGAATGACCAAGACTAAAAAGAAAGAGCAGTAGTGCACCTTCTGCCCACTCACCAAGAATGGCAGCACCGATCGCGGCAACTAACATCAGAAAATCGATTTCAAAATTTCCTTCTCTTAATTCAGTGAACGCTTCCTGCACCAGATAAAAACCGCCAAAGAAATAGGCACCTATATATAGAGCAAGGGAAGCCCATTCGGGAAATCCGCGCACAAATGATAGTCCGAATCCTGCCGCAAGGAGTCCGCCGGATATCAGTGAAAAAACTAACTCCGTTTTCTCACCAAATATACCGCCATGTTCGTGATCATGGTCATGATCTTTCTCTGTTCCTTTGTGTTTTTTCTGCTTTAAGGTACTTGTTTCTTTATCGCTCTTCGAACGAAGCCCCATTTCATCAAGTTTACCTAGCAAACCATCCTTCGAGGTTTTATTGCGGTTGAACTCAATACGAACCTGACCCGATGCAGAAGCATAGGCATCCACAACACCGGGTATTTTGTTTAAGCGTTGGGTGATAGTGCGTGCATGACGAGAATGGCGAATACCTGAAATATTATTAACCAGGTGGCCAAACGTATCGTGAAGTTTTGCTCCTGTGGTTTTAGCAATTTCTTTGATACGTTTAAGCGTAATTACATGTGGATTATAATGGATACACAGAATAGTTTGTCCATTATCATCCAGTTTTACGTGGGCGTATGAAATGCCGACCCTGCTTTTAAGGGTTCCGATGAGTCGTGGGACACATGGGTCGTCGATATCAGGAATATCCGGTAGTAAAACAGGTAATTCAATGGTTACTTTTTTCATAAGAATAAAAAGTTATATAGTGAAATAAACATTAGAACTTGCTAAAAAATCCACTTAAATATAATTCCAGCCACACCGATAATTCTGTGATGGTTGATCTATTTGTGAATCAATGTTCGTGTCCGCCCTCTCCTTTTTTCATTTCGGCAAGTAAGTAATATGCGCCTTTGGTTACAAAACGGATATCTTCTGATTGAGATTCAAAGAATCGTACTTCCGTGTACCCGGTGTCGGTAATACCAGGGCGGACTTTGATCACTTTAAATTCCTGCTCTTCACCTTCTTGGGCATGGTCAAAATCCTCTTCATTACTTCCGGGTGTATCAGTTTCTTGCAAGGCAAAAACAAGATATTCTTCTCCATCACGAACTATAGCACCTTCAGGAAGCACTTTAGATTGACTAGTCCCAGTTACGATGCGACCTTCAACAAACATGCCCGGTAAAAGGCCATCTTGCCGGTCTACAATTTCGGCATGCACTCTTACTGCTCTTGGGTTATCCTCAAAGGCTTTACCCACCGAAAATATTCGTGCACGGTAAAACTGGTCATTGGGCTGATTCGTGTACTTGAATAGTACTTTCTGATCCACATTTACTCTATGAATATCCTTTTCGTACACCAATAGATCGATGTGAATGTGCTCATTATCCACGATTTCAAACAGATCTAATGTGGGATCGGCATATTGACCAATGCTGGTTTCGATCACACGTACAAAGCCACCTATGGGTGCTTTCAATTGAATACTTTCTGATATTTCACCTTCTAGTACCTGTTCCGGATTCAAATTCAGCATTCTTAGCTTCGATTGTAGTGATTGCATCTCTGCCAGTGCTGATTCATACTCAGATCGGGCAAGCTGAAGTTCTCTTTGAGAACCAATTTCATCATTGGCAAGCCTCTCTTTTCGTCGATAATCTGATTCTAAGTACCCGATTTGTTGTGCTGTTTTGCGGTAGGCTGCCTGCATTTCAGAGAACAATGGATTTACCAGTTCAGCCAGAACATCACCTGCGTTAACAGAGTCTCCCTCTCGCACGTAAATGTTCTTGACGATTCCACCCAAAACAGCACTTACCTTGGCCTGGTTTTGAGGAGGCAATTCAAGAAAACCGTTGGTCTTAATGGTTTCGCCAAGTGGTAATGATTGCATAGTACCAAATTCGATTCCGGCTGTTTCTATCTGAAGACCGGTCAGGTGCACGGATTCTTCATCAGCATGTTCATCTTCATTCTTAAGTTCTTGGACTTTACCAAATTGGGCTTCCTCTTCATGGGCATGATCGCTCGATTCCTCCTCATGCTCGTGTACTTCGAATTCGTCATGTGCATCAACCTGAGCAGTGGTTTCATGTGTATGATCACTGTTTTCGCTATGCGAAGGGTCACCCGAGCAGCCGGATAATATGAGGCCGAGGGTTAATAAAAGTGCAATTATATATGTTCGTTGATTCATTATGTTAAATTTTAATATTAGTGAGTTTCTTGTAAATAATTGAGTTCAATAATGGCCTCATTTAGGCTCATTACGACTTTATGATAGGTCTCTTCGATTCGTACAGCTTGATTTAAATACTGGGTAAACACCGTATAGCTTATGCTGCCCTCTTCATACTGCCTCGTTGCCGATCTTTGGATCTCAGCAGCATTTTGTTCTCGCCTGGCCTTATAGAGCTCATATTGACGCCACCATTTATCAAGATTTTGTTGAGCCTCTTCGTAACGGCTATCTAGATTTATCTGAATAGTCTGATAATTGGCTTGTGCAATATCTTCTTCAATGCGGCTCGCTTTTACCCTTTGGCGCTGTGGACCAAACCATAGTGGAATTCGGATACCGATTTCCCACGCGAAAAATCCATCTGAACCATTTATACGCTGTCGTTTATATCCACCGTAAATATTCGGCCAGAATCGTGAACGTTCAATTGCGGATTCTTTTTCTTTAACTTCAACTAAACTTTGTCCGATATCCTGTAACGGATGGGATACAATCACCGAATCATTTTGAACAATTGGCATATTAAGGGGTACAAAATGCTCATCCGGTGGAGATAATGGAACATTCGTCATAATTAGATTTTGGAGCCGGTGTTCAGCAATCGACAAATTGGCTTTTGCTTCTTCAAGCTTAGCCTGTACTTCATCATATTGTGACAGAGCACTAATTAGTTCTAATCGGTCAATGTCACCGCTTTCATGTCTGATTTCTGCTACCCTGGAAAAGTCGCGATAAGATTCAGCAAGACGTGTCTGTAAATTTAATAATGCTATGGTGTATCGCCATTGCTGCCAAGCCAACCGAACTTCTTTTCGAAGTTCTGCGCGAGATAATGAAAATCTATTGCGGGCTAGATCCGTTCGTGCACGGCCTGCCTGTCGCTTCCGGATAGATTTCAGCGGAAATTCGAATTCTTGTTCAATACCAAAATTTTCTATACCGCTATTGCCATATCCTGCTTCTTCCTGAGACATGTATAACCGAGTGGCAAAAGGTTCAAAAGCAGTTCGCGATAGAGCCGTTTCCCTTTCAATGGCCAGTTCACCTGCTCGAATCTCGGGATATCGCTCAAGAGCCATCTCCACAGCCTGTTCCTCATGAAGCGTAAGAATAGAGTCTGTATTGGCTATTTGTGCTAAAATTGGAGTAGATGTACCGAATAAAAGCAAGACAATACTTGTAGCAACTACTGGTTTAAAATTCCAGTTCCATGAACGATTTTCTACCAAACTGTATAATACAGGTAACACAATCAGGGTTAACAGTGTTGCCGTAATCAAACCTCCAATCACTACAGTAGCCAATGGACGCTGTACCTCGGCTCCGGCGGCTGTGGATAGTGCCATCGGTAAAAATCCAAACAGGTCAGTAGCCGCTGTAAGCAGAACGGGTCTCAAACGCTGTCTAGTTCCCATTAGAATCTGTCGATTTACATCGGAAATCCCTGCTTGTTTTAGTTCATTGAAAAAGCTGATTAGTATGATTCCGTTGAGTACTGCAATCCCAAAAAGTACAATAAATCCAACTCCCGCAGAGATACTGAAGGGCATATCTCGCAGCCATAATGCAAATACCCCTCCAATGGTAGCCAGTGGAATGGCTGTAAAAACCAATAGTGCCTGTTTTATTGACTTCAGAGAAAAATAGAGCAGGATAAAAATCAGAGCGAGTGATAGAGGCACTGCAAATAACAAACGTGATTGGGCACGTTGTAAATTTTCAAATTGACCTCCATAGGTAATATTATATCCCGGCGGCAGATCCAATTCCCGCTCCAGACTTAGCCGGATTTCCTCCACCAGAGTTTGGACATCCTGATTACCTGTATTCACGCCAATTACAATTCTACGACGGGTATTATCCCTGGAAATTTGTGCCGGGCCGTCTTCATAGCTAAATTCGGCCATTTCTTGAAGCGGAATCTGATCTCCATCATAAGCAATGGCGTAAAGATTTCGGATAGATTCCAGATCGCTTACATGAGGTTCGGCCAAACGAACGACAAGGTCAAACCGTCGTTCTCCTTCATAAATAACACCGGCTTTACCTCCTGCATACGCGCTTTGAATCAGTTCATTAACCGTTTCAATGTCTACGCCGTATCGAGCCATCTGACTACGGTTATACTTCACTTTTAATTGGGGTAGCCCGGTAGTTTGCTCCAGATTGATATCTGATGCGCCGGGGAGTTGGCTAATGATCGTACGAGCCTGTTCACCAAGGTCAGCAAGAATCTGTAGGTCTTCCCCATAAATTTTTACAGCGATATCTTCACGGATTCCTGTCATCAGTTCATTAAAACGCATTTCAATGGGCTGTGAAATGGCAATTTCAATACCAGGTAGCTGAGTGAGAGTGGTACGTATTTTATCCAGAAGTTCATCTTTAGTGTCCGCACTTACCCATTCACTTTTGTCTTTTAAAATGATAAACATATCCGACATCTCCAGTGACATTGGATCGGTAGGAATTTCACCTGTTCCGGTTCTGGATACTACCTCAGTTATCTCCGGAAATTCATTCAATAGCATTTGCTCCATTTTGGTATTGTTATCGATGACTCTACTCAAAGAGGTTCCGGGTTTTGTAATGGGGTGAATAGCTAAATCTCCTTCGTCAAGTTGGGGTATAAATTCTCCACCCATACGACTGTATACGAATAAGCTTGTGACTAGAAGTAATACAGCACTTCCGACAACCAAACCTTTATTGCGAAGTGCTGAAATTATTAAGGGACGATATATTCGGTAGGTCAAAAAGTCCATAAGGTATTGGGAAAACTTAAGTTCCCCCCGACCTCCGTGCTTAAGAAAAAGCGCTGATGCAGCAGGTACATAGGTAAGACAGAGCAGAATGGCTCCGATCATTGCAAAACCGAAAGTTAAAGCCATGGGTTGAAACATTTTTCCTTCAACTCCGGTGAGTGTAAGAATGGGTACAAATACGATTAAGATAATTAACTGACCAAAGAAGGCTGAACTCATCATTCGCCCCCCCGATTCTATGGCTAAATCATCGATTCGTTTGGATAGGTTTTCCCCTTTCAATTTTTGGAGTTCTGGCTTTTGAGAGGAAATCAGATACGATGTGAACTCAACGATAATAACCGCACCATCAATTATAATTCCAAAATCTATGGCTCCAAGGCTCATGAGGTTAGCAGTAATCCCAAATGTATTCATCATTCCAATTGCAAAAAGCATAGCCAACGGAATCACTGATGCTACAATCAGACCAGAGCGAATATTTCCTAAGAGAAGTACCAGGAAAAAGATTACAATCAATGCTCCCAGTATGAGATTTTCTGAAACAGTAGAAGTGGTTTTATTAATTAGTTTTGCTCGGTCAATAAACGGTTCTATGGACACTCCCTCAGGCAAAGATTGCTGAATATCTAAAATGCGCTCTTTTACATTTTCAACAACCTGATCAGAATTTTCACCTTTCAGCATTAATACCTGTCCACCCACAGCTTCACCTTCTCCGTTACGGGTCATGGCTCCGTAGCGTACGGCATGGCCAAACTTCACCTCAGCAATATCCCCAATCAAGACCGGTATCTTGTTTTGGGTATCCACCACAATTTTTTTAAGGTCATCTGAATTTTCGGCTAATCCCTCTCCGCGAATGAAGATTGCCTCCGGTCCTTTTTCCACATAACTGCCACCGACATTACGGTTATTACGTTCCAGCGCCTCCATAACATCAGAGAACGTCAGGTTCATGCTTCTCAGTTTTTCCGGGTTTACGGCTACCTCGTATTGCTTTACATTACCACCCGTACTGTTGATTTCTACAACGCCGGGCACACCTGAAAGCTGTCGTTTGACAATCCAGTCCTGGATCGTACGAAGGTCTGTAATGTCGTATTCATCTTTATTTGTATCATCTACCACAAGTGTATACTGGTAAATCTCTCCCAATCCGGTAGTAATGGGCATGAGTGTAGGTGAACCAAAGGCTTCGGGGATATTGGCACTAGCCGATTCCAATTGTTCGCTGACTAACTGGCGGGGATTATAGGTACCCATATCATCTTCAAAGACAATTGTAACAACAGAAAGGCCCATTTTCGAAACTGAACGCATTTCTTTTACGCCAGGCAGATTTGCCATAGCAAGTTCTACAGGGTAGGTAACAAACTGCTCCACTTCCTGTGTAGCAAGGGTAGGAGTTGTGGTCACGACGCGCACCTGATTATCAGTAATATCCGGCACGGCATCGATGGGAAGTTGAGTTAGAGACCATGCGCCCCAGCCGATCCAGGCCAGCATAAACAAACCGACAATCAATTTGTTGCGCACGGAATAGTGGATGATATTTTCAATCATATCTATTCATTTAAGGTTTAAAAGTATTTGGGGAAGACGGATTTTATACAATATGATCTTTGAGATCTGCTTATGCGTAGTATAAAATGATTGGACAGTGTTTAATTCTGCCTAAATAGAAGAGCGGGTATCAAATAAGAAGACGGGTAACGCGAATTACGTTGAGAGATGTCTTTGGGGGAGGTAAATCTCTTTCTAAAAGTAAATCAGAATTATTTTCTGAGTAGAGAGTAGTGGTAAAGAGAAGTTGTGGAGCAGAAAAATTTGTTGTTTGCTGGTCAACTACTTTTTTTGTTTTTACCAAAAAACCATCATAACAGCAGGAACTGTGAATAGAGTGATATTCATTCTCTTGGTCCTCTGCAATGTGATTTGGGTCCAGATCTTTGTGATGATCCATAACCAATTCATAACAACCTTCATCCGAATTATAAATAAAGAATAACTGGTGTGATTCTCCAAGTGTAGCAACCTGAAAAGGAACAGCTAAAACAAGTAAGACCCATGAAAATGAAAAAGAACCCAGTGCCAGTTTTAGAATCGGGGCTATATGTTTTCGGAGAAGTTTCATTAAGAAGTTAACATAGTGAAAACAGTTTAAATTGTAAAATTAAGTTGGATTATCGTGCTATCTATTATAACAACGATTAAGCAGTATTATTACATTCCTTTGTTTCGAAACATTATTTTTGGAATTAACCAGACGTATGTGGCCATTCCGAACTGCCGTAGGCCTGATTTTTTTCCGACTAATTCTTTATCTAAATATTCATCATACATCATTTATATATACAATCACTTTATATAGATGGAGTATTCATTTGTTGCAATATTGGAACAGAAGACCACATCTTTTCAAATTAAATGACTTCAGTTACACCGGGTACAGGAATCGGATAATTTCCATTTTCATCCGGTTGTACAGGTGCGGGTGTGTCCCAATTCACATCTTCAGGCCGTAGATTGTGGTCAGGATACATCCGTTTTTCTGATGCCAATGCCTTATCCCACTCCAAAAACTGGCCGGAATAAGTAGCCATGAAACCCATAATACTACTCATGGTGGATTTAGTCCCGTAATCAGCATTATTTATGGTATCTCCGCTTCGGATCGCCTGATAGAGTTCATCATGTTCAATTTGATATGGACTCTTATCATTATCGGATTCATAGACAAACTTCACATTTTTTTGCCGATCTAACAAGGCAAAAGGATTTGGACTGCCTGTTGAGGCAAAACCCTCAGAACCGTTAAAATCTTCAGCTACCCGGTTATAACACCCGGGAATTTGCCTGCACTGTGCAGAGATAACGGCTCCGCTTGGATATCTGAACTCTACAAAATTGTGATCGAAGATTTGTCCATATTCACTGCCGGTTCTCACTTCGCGTCCGCCCATACCCTGGGCAGAAATTGGATACTCACCCAGAAACCAGTTAGCGACATCAATGTTATGTATCATTTGATCCAGAACCTGATCACCGGCCTGCCAGATAAAGTGAAAATGGTTACGGATTTGATGCTCTAACTCGGACCATTGTGGCTGTCGGGGCACATAATAAAATGGGCCTTGATTCCAGTAAACCTGTCCGGATATGATCTCCCCGATCTCCCCGTTTTGAATCCGCCGGTACAACTCTCGATAACGTGTTTCATAACGCCGCTGCAAACCAACCACGATATTCAGATCTTTTTCCTTTGCTGTTTTGGCGGCCTCGAGAACCCGTCGAACTCCTGCTGCATCCACAGCGACCGGTTTTTCCATGAAAATATGTTTCCCTTGTCTGACAGCTTCCTCAAAATGAAGAGGCCTGAAAAAAGTAGGTGTCGTCAGAAGAACTACATCAGCGAGAGCAATGGCTTGTTTATACCCATCAAAACCGATGAACTTATGCTCTTCGGGTACATTCAATTTATCTGATCCGCCATATCGTTGAACCAGTCCATTGTAACTCTCCTCCATCCGGTCTTCCAGAATATCCGCCATGGCGACCAGTTGCACCCCTTCATCGGCATTTAAAGTTTGAAATGTTGCACCGGTCCCGCGATTTCCGCATCCGATCAAGGCCACTTTCAGTGTATCATTTCCTCCTGCATAAGCTGAAGCACCAAGAGGTAAGGTACTCAACATCAAACCCCCGGCTGTGATGGTTGATGCTTTAACAAAATCTCGTCTGGATAGACTCTTATTATCAAATTCCATCTCTTTTTTCATATTTGAGTATTGGTTTGTTATTGGTGTAGTGCAAACTCAAAAACATGTAACCTTATTCAATGTAAACATTTCTGTAAATTCTTCAGTTAATATGTCGAGATCAGGCTTAGAATTTGTAGAACAAAAGTGTAGATTTCATTATAAGACATTATGCATATGGTTGCACAAGAGGAATTAAGAGCTGTGAGTCGGATTCATATTCATGGAACTTAACAGAACAATTATCATGAGATACTTACCAATTTTTATACTTTTAACTCTTTCAATGGTTTTCATCAGTTGCAGTACTTCCGATAATGTATATAGAGATTCTGAGTCTGTCAGTAATTCAGAGACCGATTTTTCAAAGTACAGAAACCTTTCTGATTATTTAAGAAGGCTGCCCGGAGTAAAGATTGATGGAGTGGGAGATGATATCGATATTCAAATCAGAGGGGCCTCTTCATTCGGAGCTGAACTGCAGCCTCTGTTTGTGGTTGACGGAGTCGTTATGGGGCACAGTTATGGAGTTGTCAATGGTATGATTAACATGATTAATGTTAACAGTGTTCGTGTACTTAGTGGCAGTGAGGCAAGTGATTTCGGAATGCGTGGTGCAAATGGAGTGATCGTGATTACGATGAAAACGGATTGATCCATAAAATAAAATCCAACTCAGCGGTACGTATTCATTCCTGATTCTTGGACTTAATATCACTGCGAAATATTACTTTTATAACATGTGATAAAGGGTTCTATAGTTTAGCAATCCATGATATAATCCAAAAAAGTAAAAAATTTAATCAGATCTCAATGAAACTAATAAAACGAAAAACATTCTTTATGTTCGGCTTGGTTTTTTTGATGGGTGTCGGTGAGAGAACGCAGATCATGTCGGCAGAACAGTGGAAAGAGATTGAAATTACCTTAGAATCAGTATCCCAATACGATAACCCGTACACAGATGTTGATGTTCATGTGGTATTTAGCGGCCCTCAGCAAACTGATATTAGACGCCCTGCTTTCTGGGATGGAGAAAATGTATGGAAAGTGAGGTTTGCATCCCCTTATGATGAAGGAATCTGGCAGTGGGAATCTTTCTCCACAAATATGGATGATGCCGGCCTTCATGGTGTTAGAGGTGAGCTGAAATCAGAACCATATATCGGTGAGAACCCGCTAGTTCAAAAAGGGTTGTTGAAGATGTCTGACGGTAAACGAAATGTTGTACATGCGGATGGCTCGCCATTTTTTGTAATCGGAGATACACCTTGGGCCTTACCCTTCAGGGGTACAGTTGAAACGGTGACACGTTACGCACAAAACCGACAGGAGAGAGGTTTTAACACCGCATTATTGATGTCGGTTCAGCCCGATCGTAATGCTGAAGGATCGCGAAATCGCAGTGAGCCCGGGGGATTTGGAGTTGCTTTTGAAGATTTGAAAGATAGCCGGCTGACTCAGCTTAATGTGGAATATTTCCGGCAACTTGACCGTCTGACCGGCATTTTGCTGGATCATGGTATTGTGCCGGTATACAACCCGGTATTTCAGGGGTTTGGCTGGAAAGGTCTTTCTACACTCGGAGCGGGCGCCGATCCCAGTGAATATTCACGGTATACCAAATATCTTATTGCCCGATACGGTGCACGTCATGCCATGTGGCTGGTTTCTGCCGATGGCACAGGTAGGGAACCGGTAACCGAACCGGCCGGTATCACTACTCATGAATGGGATGCCTACCGCCAGCCGACGGGTATTCATTACAGTCCGTTTGACGATCGATCGGCAAACTGGACCGATGATCCCGGACATGCTTTTCATTACAACAAATCTTATCAGGATGCCGAATGGCTCGATTTCCAGTGGGCACAGACCGGACATGGGGGAGAACATCTGCCCCATAAAGTGTATCTGATGCACGATAATAAACCGACTAAAGCTGTAGCGAATGGTGAACCTACGTATGAACAAATCAATCATTCTGAACATGCAACAGGATGGTGGCAGGGTCATGAAGCATGGCTCAACATAACATCCGGTGGCACGATGGGACACATTTATGGTGCCGGAGGCCTTTGGAACTGGAAAATTTCGTCAGATGAAAGCGGCTGGCCTGCATGGGCCGATACAGAAGCAGCATGGCATGAGGCCATCGAATTTGAAGGTAGCCGGTATGTCGGTTATGTGTCACATGCATTGGAAGGATTGGATATCACCGATATCGAACGCCGCCATGATCTTGCCAACGGAGAATTAGCACTTGCAAAACCCGGTGAACTATATATTGTCTATCTTCCTGAAGGTGGGTCTGTCCGCCTTGAAGGATTATCAGATCCACTTCCAATTCGCTGGTTCAATCCAAAGACCGGTAAGTGGGTAGAGAGCGATATTACAGAAACGGGTGAAGTACTTCATTCACCGGGTCCGGAACCATGGGTGCTGATAGCAGGACATCACGAATTATAAACAATCAGTTTATATCGATGTTGAGATGCATAATCAATAATATCACTATCAACACCGGTTGTTTCAAAATCTAGAAGTGGGAAAATTGAATTCAAGAACTAAAAAAAGACAACAATCAAATGAATCCAAAAGTAAAGGAACTCGCCAAAATGATAGATCACTCTATTCTTCATCCTACATTAACCGATGATGACTTGAAAAGGGAGTGTGAAGTCGCTAAGAAATATGATGTTGCCTCGGTTTGTGTTAAACCATATGCAGTTAAGCAGGCCGTTGAGTTGATGAAAGGTTCTAATGTGTTGGTGGGTTGTGTGATTGGATTCCCGGCAGGAAATTCATCTGTTGAAGTAAAGGTGTTTGAGACTGAAAAAGCGTGTCAGGATGGAGCACTAGAAATAGATATGGTGATCAACATTGGAAAAGCACTTCAGGGAGATTGGGATTACATCGAAGAAGAGATCCGTAGCGTAACAGAGACATCTCACAAGTACAACGCAATTGTTAAAGTCATCTTTGAAACGGATTTTGTGACTCGTACTGAGGACAAAATTAAACTTTGTGAAATCTGTACAGAGGTTGGCGCTGATTATGTGAAAACCTCAACCGGTTTTGGTTTTGTTAAGCAATCCGACGGCTCCTATAACTATACCGGTGCCACCCTCGACGACCTGAAGTTGATGAGAAAACATTCCGGCCCGAATGTAAAGGTTAAAGCGGCAGGCGGCGTGCGTTCTCTTGATGACCTGATCAAGGTAAAAGAAACCGGCGCTTCACGTTCAGGCGCAACAGCAACTATCAAAATGCTGGATGCTGCCATGGAGAGATTTGGAAATAAATGATGGGAAAAGAATATTCTATTTTCATTAAATTTGCCTCTGGAGAATCAATAATCTAAGATTATTATGAAAGAGATAATTATAACCGGTAACCACAAAATATTGAGAATTTGGTTTACAGTTCTAGGAATTTGTGGTGTATTAATTTTAGGTGGTCACACGTACAACTTTTTTAATGGGGAGATGATGGAAAGGTGGTACATAAATTTAGCTTTAGGACTGCTATTAACGATAGGCGCTGGCGGTTACGCATTAGGTTTAATTAATCTACGTCTACCCGAAATTTACTTAAATGATGAAGGAATCCGATCGAGTAAAACCGCTTGGGAGAGTTCATTCAAGTGGGAAAAATTGAAACATATAGAGTTGTATAAAAACAAAATAGAGATACAGTATGTAGAACCCGGGCTGAAGAATGAAATACCTATTCCGTATTTGATTCGCCTGAATTCACAAAATCTGCAAATTTTGAATATCGGATTGACAGAATTTTCAAAAAAAATAATGTAGGATTTTCTTCAAGACTGAGACTTTAAATTAATTAAACCGATAAAAATTGAAGATAAGAATTACAATATTTTTGATTACGAACTTCCTTATTTCAACTACTTCGATTTATGCTCAGGGTGACATCAAACTGAATCAAATAGGATTTTATCCGGATGCCCCAAAAATAGCGATCCTGCCGGATGGCGCCACGGGCATCTTTCGAGTTGTTGACATATCTACAGATGAGCCTGCTTATGAAGCGGAAACCAATGAACCGAAATTCTGGGACCTTTCGGGTGAAACCGTATCGATTGCTGATTTTTCCGATTTTACTACTCCGGGCAGATATCGAATAGAGCATGAATCGGCCGGACACTCATTCGATTTCGCAATACGAGATGAGATCCTGATAGATCTATCGAAAGCATCCATCAAAGCATTTTATTTCAACCGTGCATCAACAGAACTGATAGAGGAGCACGCCGGAAGATGGGCCCGTCCGATGGGTCATCCGGATGAAGTGGTCTACATCCACGAATCGGCAGCAACGGAGGAGCGTCCGGAGGGATATGAGTTTTCCTCACCGAAGGGCTGGTATGATGCAGGTGATTATAATAAGTACGCGGTCAATTCCGGAATCAGCACCTATACACTTCTTGCTGCGTTTGAACATTTTCCGGAGTATTATCGGAACCTGGATCTGAATATTCCTGAATCCGGGGATAAAGTCCCGGATCTGCTGGATGAGATTCGCTGGAATCTGGATTGGTTGATAACGACTCAGGATCCGCATGACGGCGGCGTTTATCACAAAATAACAACCAAAGATTTCGCAGGAATGGTTATGCCGCATGAAGCAACGGCCGATCGGTTTGCAGTGATGAAATCCACAGGTGGCACCCTGAATTTTGCAGCTGTGATGGCTACCGCTGCGCGTGTTTATAATGAATATGATCCGGGTTTTGCCGGGGAAGCACTGGAGGCTGCTGAATTTGCCTGGACATGGGCGGTTCAGAACCCGGAAGTCTATTATGAGCAGCCGTCTGATATTCAAACAGGCGCGTACGGAAATCGTAAACTGGAGGATGAATTCGACTGGGCTGCAGCGGAGTTATATATCACCACGCGAATTGATGACTATTGGAATGCAAGAGATTTTGACCAGATAAATGTGGGGATTCCAAGCTGGAGTTATGTGAGGCCACTTGCTTGGGTTTCACTGGCACATCATCGCAATAATCTGACAGATGCAGCTGATCTCAACCTGATCGAAGAAATAATTATGGGACAGGGTAATGAGCTTCTGGAGGAGTATGACCGATCGCCTTATGCAATTACGATGGGCCGATACGGCAGAAGTGATTTTGTATGGGGTAGCAATGGTGTGATAGGGAACCATTCACTCATGCTCATACTGGCCTATCGGTTGAGCGGAGTAAAGGATTATCTGGATGCAGCTCTTGCGAATATGGACTATCTGTTGGGTAGAAATGCAACGGGTTATTCATTCGTTACCGGGTTTGGCAGCAAACCACCGAAGGGAATTCACCACCGTCAATCAGCAGCGGACGGGATTGAAGATCCGGTGCCCGGGTTTGTGGCCGGTGGGCCACAAGCGGGTCAGCAGGACGGCTGTGAATATCCGGCTGATCTGCCTGCAACCACATTTCTGGATGATTGGTGCAGTTATTCAACCAATGAGGTAACGATCAACTGGAATGCGCCGTTGGTCTATCTGACTGGTGCACTTGAGGTTTTTAAAAATCAATGACCTTTACTTCAAATACAAGTCAAACCAATCTACCGGAACTCGAAGCTTAAAAGTAGAACAAATCAACCGTCTGGCTATATACCTTTAGATGTTGAGATAATGATCAATATGTATGAGACTTGAAGTGGTTCCAATTCTTCAAGGCCTTTCTTCTGAATCATGATACCTGAAAAATCAATCGATAGATGCTTAAGAGCAATAAATTAATTCTAAATCGATAAAGATAATAAAAACTGTAACATACTTCGGTTATATGCATCATTAGAGAGAGGGAATTTGTAAATGGTCAACATTAGAAGTTGTTTTTGAATTTTTTTTGTAAGGAATTTCCGGAATCCGGTTCATACATATATAGAACTAGTTTTAAATAACAAATAGTAGCTATTATGCATGAAGAAAAGGAAAGTGCAAACAAACAAACAAACAAACAAACAAACCCTATACACTTATAGAATATAGAACAAGGCAGGCTGTTCAGCTTTTGGAGGATCAGATTAAGGTTATTCCAAATGTGCAGAGTTGGGCAGATGAAGCCGGAGTTTCACGGAGATGGTTATGTAAATCCATGAAAAGGGTTTACGGAAAGCCGCCAAAAATCATTCTACGGGAAATGAAATATGAAAAGGTAGTACATTTAATCCTCAAAGAAGGTGTGGAAGCAAGCTGCTATGCTGTAGCACTTGATGCGGGGTTTGAAAAGGCGAAAAAAGTATCCATGTTTTTATCGTCTTTCTATAATACAAACTTCACGGAATTGAAAATGGAACTTCTGCAAAATGATGTTCAAATAGATTTTTTATGGTTGAATGAGAAAATAACATGATTGTCATGTACTCAAATTCGGAGCAAAATGCACAAATCTGGAACAACATTCTCAAATTCGGAACAACTTCTGCTTGTGGGTTTAGATTTTTAATAATTAATTAGTTTTGAAAAACCACCAAAGAGATTGGTGGATGGAGAATATATGTTCAAATTTTAACATTTATTCTAAGACAATTAATATTTAAAAAAAGGTATAATTATGAAAACTTATGTCAAAAATCTATTATCAATGCTAGTATTAGCAAGTTTTTTGCTTTTAGGGTTAGTTGAAGGAAACGGTACAGCTGAAGCATATAGTGACCCCTACTATGGATGGGTTTGTCCTGATGACCAGTATAGTAATCCTGGACAATGTGATCCAAATCAAAATGCAACAACTTGTACTTGGGGGCCAAGTGGATGTGAAAACGGAGCACCAAAACCAGGTGGGTCCACATAATTCCTCATCTTTTTGAAACGGGACAAGCTTTCAGATATCATCTTGAAAGCTTGTCTTAATAAAAATAAGGTGAATATGCTTAAAGATAAGATTTTAGTATTTATATCCATTTGTTTGTTGATTTCTTGCGCCAGGGAATCGAACACAAGTGGTGTTACGCTGCACCCAGTACCTAAAAAAATGCCATACTCAAACATTGAAGCTGAAATGCTACAAGTTCAGGATGGAGGGGGATCTATTGATAAATTTCCAGAAAGTGTACAGTTGCTTTATACTATTTTAAATGATGAAAGTGATGGCTTGCATCATTCGGAGACAATATTATTAGCCTCCGGTGTAAATGATACATTGTTAACCACGGGTGATATTGATGTTTCATCAGTTAACGATTCTTCCCTTTTGATCCTTGATAAAAGGACAAATCGCCTGATTCAATACGATGTAAAAGAGAATAAATACCATGATATTGCTAATCAAGGAAGGGGGCCTGGAGATTTAGATTTTTCCAGGGAATTATCTGTCTTTGATAACAAGGCCTTTATAGGTATGGGTGTTTTCCAAATATCTATGTTCACATGCCACAATGAACTATGTGAATACGCCAAAACAATAAATACGGATTTCAATAACTATTCTTTGGCTCCTGGCGATGGGCACATTAAATTTTTAGGAATTTCTCGTTTTGGGGGGGAAGATGACCCTGATCCTTCCAATACAGATCAAAACTTGATTCATAAAATTAATTATGATGGTGAGGTACAGCAATCGTTTTTTCCCATCTATCGCGATCGATCACCCCTTATTAGAGAAGCTATGAATTCACGTGGAAGAGTACGATTATTTCCTGAATTAAATGTCATAGTAGTGGCATTTGCCGTGTTTCCGTATCTATATGTGCATGATGCTGAGGGAAAATTGACTGATATTTATGAACTTCCAGATTTTATTCAAAAATATTATGAATCTGAAAAAAGGGCAGGTGGATATAGTAGTCGTAGTATATATGCCAGTAATTCTACTATCTCTCATTCTTCTCAATTAAATGAGAGATGGTTATTGCTTAGATTGAGAGAAGTTAGAGATCTTGAATTTCATGGAATGGAAGAGGGCTTTACAGGCACTCAATGGTTTTCATATTATTCATTTGATGTTGCTGAAAAAACATTATACAAAATAGGTGATGATACAATAAAGCCTGTCGGTGAGAGTCAAAGAGTGTTGCATGTTGTTGATCAGGGTGTGGTAATCAATGAAAATGGGTTGCTTTATTTGTTGTTGAATTAAACCTAAATACGGACACCAATTTTATGAATAAAAAAGAGTTTACTTTATTATTTCTAGCTTCCATTGTTCTTTTTTTGATAGGCTTAATATATGGTCTAAAAACGAATGAAAATGCAGATACTACATCGATGGGGAGTATTGATTTATCAGGTGGGGTGTATATCCGATTGGTTTTTATAGGCTCTTCAGATTGTTTTTTTTCGAATAACAAGGAAACGCATCATATGATTTCTTACATAAAATCCGAACTTGATGAAGCTATGAAAAACGCTTCATTAAAATTTATTTCAACAGGAATGTCATATGATCACTCAAGTAATAGGGCGATAGAATACTTAGAGAAAACGGGACCTTATGACGAACTTTTAATAGGTGGCGGAGCATTTAATCTTGGCGTTATCAATTACACATCAGGCGGTTCTTCAACTCCAAAATTAATGTTATTTGTCGAAAAGTATGAAACAGATTTAATTGGTCTTAATATGAATAATTTTAAAGACTCACAACATCTTTTAAAAACATATACAGGGCAGTTTGAAATACAGGCTTTGTATGATTTTATAAAACAATCATCAGATCGTGATTTGGCAGGGTACCTTGGAATAAGTAACTACATAAAATAACTTATTTATACGCTGTATTCTTCATATTTAATTGTAAAATTATTTTACATCCAGAACATGTCTGAACCCAGATGGCGGTAATGATCGTAACCCAATGGATGCAAAACACCAAACACGCTGACAGGATTTATATCCAATAAGATGTCATATCGAATAATCGGATTCACTTCAGGAACTTTTGAAATCTGATAATATTATATACCAGGCTGTTCAGAACCTGAGTATTTAATTACTATTTCAAATACATATCAAACCATTCAACCACCCGATTCATGAAATCAAGCTGATGTGCCCGCTCTGTGAGGCCGTGGGGCTCCCTTGGATAGAGAACCAGGCCGGTCGGAATGTCAAGCATATCCATAAATTGATGAAGCTGAATGGACTGTTCCGGATGGACACGATAATCTGCCAATCCATGTGCAACAAGCAACGGAGTGGTTGACTGGTAAAGCCAGGCGACCGGTGACCGTTCCCAATTCTGGCCCGGATTATCGAACCAATATAGATCCCAATGCACAACACTCATTTCGTGTGGAATATCCGTGGTGCCCATAAAAGAAGCCCAGTTTGAAAGCCCCGCAAAGGTGATTCCGGCGGCAAAATAGTCGCTATATCTCGTGGCAGCCCATGCAGAAAAATATCCACCATATGATGTTCCGGATATTCCAACTCTCTCAGGATCAATGAGTCCTATATCGTCTAGATGTTCAATCCCAAGCAGAACATCATCAAACTCCTTTCCACCCAAATCCCGATGATTTGCAGAAGCGAAGGCTGTCCCACGGCCACCACTTCCCCGATAGTTTGGTTCAAAAACCACATACCCCTCATTGGCAAGTACCTGTACAGGATAGAGGGCACGCGTGTTCCATCCATTCATACTGATACCTTCCGGTCCGCCGTGGGGCAGTACAACCAGCGGATAACGAACACCCTCTTGATAACCAACCGGTTTCACCAAAATACCTTCAATTTCAAGGTCATCTGCGCCGGACCATGTGATCGAACTCTGTTCTCCAAACTCCCGATCCGATAACCAACTGTTATGAAACGTGAGTCTCTCATTGCCTCTTCGTAAATTCATCACGTAAACTTCACCCGGATGAGAGGATGTGTTTACAGATGCTGCAAAAAGACTTCTACGGGCATCCATGGTGACATTTCTGAAAATCAAATCATCACCGCCTGTTAACATTCGAGGTGCCAGACGGGCAAGGTCCATCGTGTATAATCCGGTTGCAGATCTTTCCACAGCCGTAAAAAGCAGTGTTTGATTATCCATCCAGTGGATAGATTCAGGTGTTCCCTCCCAATTGGCCGGTGTTACATCCCGATTCTCACTGCCATCAGTGTTGAGCAGCCAGATTCGTTGAGCCAGTGGATCGCTGTAAACTTTTCCGGCAAGCACAGCCAGATACCGGCCATCGGGCGACCAACTCATGGCTGCCTTTTTTCCCGGCGTCGACATTAACTCTTCAAAATTGCTCCCATCCTGTTCTATCAGGGCATACCTCGTATACATTTGACCCGCGTCTGCTCCCGGTTCATCACTGACACGAATGGCCAGGCGATTGTCAACTGTAGACCACGCAAAATCCCAGATATACATATTTTCAGGAGTGACGATCGACGCTTCTCCATCTCTGGGTTGAATCCATAGCCTTGAATAACGCAAATTTTCCCCGGCTACAATCATATCAAACCCTTGTTCTTCTTGCCTTTTTCGCTCTTCGGAAACGGGATCCATTGCGGTATATGCCAGCACAGAGCCATCTGCATTCCATGAATAATTACTCAGGCCATGCTCTGCAGTAGTATGCCTGGTCAAGTCATTGCCGGATGCATTTACAGAGTAAACTTGAGTTTGATTGTGATGTTCTGCGATCCGGGAAGTAAAATAGAGGCGTCCATCAACACCCCATAGTGGAGAACTAGCACTCCCCGGTTTCTCAACTACAGCCACAGGATCACCGCCTATTGAAGGGATGATGTAGAGCTCGGAATAATTTCTGCCAATGGATTCGCCTTCACTGCGTGGTACACTTAAGGTATAGGCAATGTGATCTCCATCTGAACTCAGGGCTACTGCCCCTACTGTTTCCAATTCAACGATATCATCTGGAGTTAATCCCTGAGCTATCGATGGATGGGTGAAACCAAATAGAATTAAAAAAGTCGAAAAAACGATTATAAAAGGCCTGATTTTGTTCATCATAATTAATGGATTTTGTGTAACTCATTGCCATGAGATCCTGAAATAAATTCAGGCCCTATGTTAAAAAAAGGGGGG
>TARA_R100001143_G_scaffold56064_1_pt1 | contig 42959 bp, 45 predicted proteins | sample TARA_R100001143 | Tara Oceans TARA_R100001143 (sample SAMEA2621300) | marine metagenome | biome: marine biome (ENVO:00000447); feature: mesopelagic zone (ENVO:00000213); material: "saline water (ENVO:00002010), including plankton (ENVO:xxxxxxxx)" | depth 800 m | reverse complement strand
CGGCTATCCCAAGACGATCCGGGTGGACAATGGCAGTGAATTCATAATGAACCTCCAACTTACAACTTCGGAATCAGCCATAACCAAGGGGAGTTCGTGACGGTCTCAACGGCACTGACGCGGTCATCTTAACTGTGACACGTCATCCAACGACCGGCAAACCTGACGCCACGCCACGTAAGTTAACACAAAAAAAACAAACAAAAGGGCGACACTAACGACCCCCCAATTTCTGTCAGCGGCGGAAGCAACAATGTTTCCAAAGAAGTAGCCAGTTCCAACCAGTATGCCAGCCCAAAGAGCTGCGGACGCTGCATTTAATATAGTAAAGGTTCGCCACGGCATTTCTCCCAAACCAACAGGTATTGCACCTATCGTGCGCATTCCCTTAGGGTAGCGATATATAAACAAGTACAAGATGCCGTATCGGGCCATAAGGATACGCGCTCTTTTTAAGGCTTCCTGGGTCCAGGTCCATCTTGCGAAAATGTGCTCACCGTAGCGCCGCGCCAATGCAAACCGCAGCTCATCGCCCAGATACCCACCCGCAAAGCTCAAGATCAGAACGATACTTGGGTCCAATGCGCCCTTGTAGGCCGCGAAACCCGCGAATAGGGGGAGTGCTCCACTCTTCAAACTGCAGTAAGCGAATAGCAGGGCGTAAACCAGCAAGCCATACTCTTCCAACAAGGCCAGAAATGTTTCCATTGCACCTTATTTCTTCACAGGTAACGCTGTGGCGGCTTGAAGCTACAACACCCGGCGTATCTTTTGGACGGCCACTCCTGGAGGTTCATGCTGATCGATTGTGGTAACGAACTCTCCATTAGCATTGTATACGAACACGCTGGCGGAATGGTTCATTGTGTAGCTTTCATCCACCGTTACGCGCTTATACGTGACTCTGAATGATTCGGCGGCTTTGAGCGTTTGACCAGCCGAGCCCGAATAACCGGTGATCGCTGTATGGAAATTGCTGACATAATCCGCCATCACCTGAACAGTATCCCGTTCAGGGTCAACCGTAATGAAAACTGCCTGGATGGGAGACGTTTTATCGCCAAGTTCTTCCAGCCATCCCGATATGTTGGATAGGGTTGTTGGGCAGACATCAGGACAATATGTGAACCCAAAGAACACAAGAGTGGGGCGTCCGATCCAGTCCTTCGGGTGTGTCCGACCTGAATGATCCGTTAGTTGGAAGTTCATTTCATAAAATGGAAGGGGGAGAGATTGTGATGCAACTGAATAGGGGTCGATAGCTCGCCCTGGACCATCGACCTGCCACCAACCAATGAACAGTGTTATCGCGACTAAGCCGAGGCCGCCTGCAATATACACAATCAATTGACGAACTGCGCCGTTCATTGACCAGTATCCAGCTGACTTCCGCGCGGCTTTGATTTCGGTGATTGATCTTCTTCCTGGTTAGATTTACTGGATTGCGTTTTCATGGTGAACGCAAGTAAGCACACTACACCTACCGTGATGAAAATATCCGCGACGTTAAAAACCGGCCAATGATACGAACCAACATATAGAGCGATAAAATCCGTGACCGCTCCGTCATGCATTCGATCAACAACGTTACCCAGCGTGCCTCCGATAACTGCGGCGAATATGTACATCTTGCCCCGATGTCGCGTACGCCAAAGCCAAAACCCAAAAACCCCAATGATCACAATAGCAAGCCCTGACAGTATCAATGGCCCCCATACCCCGAGACCGCCAAGCAACCCAAAACTAACGCCGCGATTATAGACAAGCACAAAGTCGAAGAATGGGAGGATGGGAATACGTTTAGGAGGGTCCATGATGACTGTTAGCACGTACCACTTCGTGGCGATATCAACGCCAGTCAAAAGGACGGCGAATAGAAAGGCCGCCATGGCGTTTCGTACATGATGTCGCATTATCAATCTCTATCCATTTGAAAAACCAACGTCGGGTGGCGGATTGGGTAAGTCTGAGTTTTGTCAATCTGAAAACTTTGGGCCTGAGGCGGCTATCCCATAGACGGGAACCGCAACATCAACTGGCCCTGCATTCTCAAAGTGCAGGGTCATTGATATGGTTTCCCCCTTTTTCAACGGATTTTTCAATTCCATGAGCATGATGTGCAATCCCCCTGGCTCCAGGATGGCCGTTGTTCCAGCAGAAACTTCGACATTACCCGCAGGACTCATTCTCGCAAGACCGTCTTTAACCTCTGATTTATGGACCTCAGCCATACCAGCGGCAGGTGTAGTGACCATTGTAAGAACGTCGGTAACGGCTCCACCGTTTCGAATTGTGAGATAAACAGCAGTTGGTCTTGATACGCCAATTGACGCGCGAGCCCATGGTTTCTCTACAACAAGATCGGACGCATAAACGTCGGCTGCAGGCGTCAATAGAACCGCGATAATTGCTATAAACACGAAAAGAGCGGTCTGATTTGTTCTGAACATCAGGAATAATCCTTACAATCTTTTATTTAGTTCCGTGACAAAAACCTCCGTCGCGGTGCCGTACCCGAAGGTTCGTACGAAGGTACCGTCGGGTGAGATGAGATAGACCGCAGACGTGTGAGCTACGGCATAGTTGCTTTGATCTCTATCCGGCTGTTGCTTTTCATAATAGGCCTTAAAGGTTTCGGCGGCGCTGGCAATCTGTTTCTCGGCGCCGGTCAGCCCAACGATAGTAGGATGGAATGCCGACACGTACTCCGCCATACTTTCAACGCGGTCACGCTCAGGATCAACTGAGATAAAAAGTGGTGTCACGCTAGCTGCCTTCCCTCCAATCTGATCCATGACCACCGCAAGGTCCGAAAGCGTCGTCGGGCAGATATCAGGGCAGTTCGTAAATCCGAAGAAGACTAAGAGCCACTGCCCCCTGTAGGTCTTCTCGGTGACTGTATTCCCTTGGTGATCAACAAGCATAAAACTTGGCGAGAAGGCATTCGATTCGGATTGTGACGATGCCTCAAAAACTGGGTTTCCTGTGCCGCGCCAAACAAAGAGGCCGATATACACGGCCAACATGATCGCAACGGTCCCCCAGAGAATGTATCGGATTTTCTTCAATTGTCTTCAACCTCAGACCGCACGAGTTCATAGAGTTGCTGGGGACCAAATTCTTGCAGCGACTTTCCGTTCACAAAGAAGGTAGGCGTACCTTTTACGCCAGCTGCTTTCACATCCGAAGCATCTTGATCAAGCACCCTTGTAACTTCTGGTAACAAGGCATCTTTCTTGGCGCGGGTTATATCCAACCCTGTACCGGCAATGACGGACCAAACGCTATCTGCTGCGCGTCCGTGCGGGGCCCAAAGGGGTTGAGTCTCGAGTAACCGTTCTAGCACCACTTCAAACTTTCCTTGCATGCGTGCAGCTTCCAGAATCCGAATAGCGCCTTCAGATTGCGGATGAAAATTGGCGTATCGCAGGACAACTCGGACCTTGCCTTCGAAATTTGACATGATGTCTTTAACGTAGGGATGAAAGGCACGGCACGCCTCGCATGCTGGATCGAAGAACTCTACAATCGTTACCGGAGCGTCCACTGGCCCAAGGACGGGTGCATGCGAACGCACAAGGAAAGTCTCATCCGCTGCATTTCTAACAGCGTTTTTGTCCACCGTTGGAACGTACATATACGCTCCAAGGCCAAAAATACCGACAGTCGCGATACCGGTTGAAACGAGAATAGTCCGACGATTCATGACAACCTCTTCAGATAAGGGTGCAGAAGGAGAAAAGTGATAGCGACGAACGCCGCAAAGGACAAAAACGGCAACGGCACAATGCCGAAAACCGTCTGTTTTGCACCGGCGCATGACGGCCCACTTAGCTCACAAGGTTGAATTATTTCCGGGACAATCCCGATAAAGAGCAAGCTGTGCCAAAAAGCGATCAGTCCACCCACGATTGAAATCGGCAACACGTAACGGTAAATGGTTGTATCCTCCAAATAAGCGGCGATACCCAGGATCAGGGCCAGAGGAAACATGGCGATACGCTGATACCAACAGAGAACACAAGGCGTCTGCCCCATAACTTCACCGATAAAAAGCGCCCCCAAAGTCGATACGAGAGCGATGATCCAGGCCAACGAGAGCGCGGAGTTCTGTAAGGATCTGCTGGTCACCTGCTCGTGCCCTTCACTCTGCTGGAGCGGTCGCAGCATGATGCCGCCGCTCCCTCAGTGCCTGTAAGACGATTTGAAATGCAGACCATAGGAATAGCCCCGCCATCAGGGCTGCCACGATCAAATCCGGCCACGCGGACTGGGTGAGGAATACGGCACCGGCCGCTCCAATAACTGCGACATTGCCGATTGCGTCGTTTCGACTGCATAGCCAAACCGAGCGAACATTCGCATCCCCGTCCTTGAACCGAAGCAAGATAAGAACACTGACCACATTTGCAGTGAGCGCCAGAAATCCAATCGTTCCCATAATCGGGGCACTTGGCACCCCAAGGATCAAAACTTGATACGCGGTCGATCCAAATACCCATACGCCCATAGCAGCAAGGCTGATCCCTTTGATAAGAGCAGCGGTAGCGCGTACCCGGAGTGACATGCCGATCACAAAGAGAGACATCCCGTAGGTCAGAGTATCTCCCAGAAAATCTAACGCATCGGCTTGTAACGCTTGTGACCCGGCAAAGGCTCCGGCTGCCATCTCGATGAAGAACATCGTGGCGTTGATGGCAATCACCCACCACAAAGCCTGTCGGAAATCCTTAGACGCCCCATCGAACTTCGCCTCTGTTCCACAACACCCACTCATATTGGTCTCAATCCTCTTGTAGTAACCTGATCGAACCCTCATTCTAATTGCTATAGTTATTGTAGGTTCAAGAGGAAAATTACATGGCCGTTTTATTGACGATCGGACGGGTAGCGAAAGCCACCGGCTGCACGGTGCAGACAATTAGGTATTACGAGCAGATTGACCTGATTCCAGCCCCAGACCGATCAGTGGGCAATCAGCGCATTTATGAACCATGTCATGTCGACCGACTATATTTTGTGAAGCATGCCCGCGAACTGGGGTTCTCACTCGCCGCTATACGCGAGTTGCTCAGCTTGTCCGATGATCCAAACCAGTCGTGTGCAGCCGCTGACATTATCGCCCGGGACCAACTGGCACAGGTCGAGCGAAGAATTACGCAACTGGAATCCTTGAAAACAGAGCTTGAACGCATGATCAAACAGTGCAGCGGTGGCCGCATTGAAGACTGCAGAGTGATCGAGGTGCTGGGAGATCACCACCAATGCCTTACTAACCATAAGAACGCTGTTGGATGACCTCTGGGAAGAGTTTAGCAAAATAGGCAGCCCCAAAGTTCTTTGGAGCAATCCGTTAGCAATGAACAGAAAGTTAAGAAACTTCGGCTTTTGGCTAGCAACAAATCTTCCCGATTGCCACGGAATACGTCCTATATGGTAGCAAACGCAGAACTTGTGCTCCCTAATGCGCCTCCACCCGGTGCTTCCTATATGCTTCCTAAAGGCAAAGCCCCGCTTTTGAGGGCGGGGCTAAAGTATTGATTTGATTGGTTGCGGGGGTAGGATTTGAACCTACGACCTTCAGGTTATGAGTTTTCCGTTCTTTTCAAAAATTGGCTTTAGCGCCTTATCATTGCCTAAACGTCACATTTTTCATTGGTGTAAGTTTCATTTTATAGTAACGACGATTTTTTATGGTGCAGGAAAACATGTTTTGTTCTTTTGGTAATCTCAGATTGTAGGAAAAGTAAGCTTTATGCGAAAATTACGCCTATTTATTCTAACAAAAATCTATCTAACTTGTTGATTTATAAGCACGGAAGTTATGCTCATTCTTGAAAACCGACACCTTCCCGTCAAATTCAGCCTCTGGATATCCCCAGCGTGTCGGCTCATTTTTTACTGTGACCCGTGCATGCGCCGTTTGCGTATAAAACGTAACAAGTCGCAAATGGGGTCTGTTGCGTGCATCAATTGTCAAAAAAGCCTGTGAATGTGGTTTGGTTCAAACGGGATCTGCGGGTCGCACACAATAGGGCGCTGGTGGCCTGTGCGGCGATGGGGGTGCCTGTCCTGCCGCTGTATGTGATTGAACCCGACCTGTGGCGACAGCCAGACATGTCCTACAGGCAGTATGCCTTCATTGCCCAATGCCTTGAAGAATTGCGCGAAGACCTTGGCGCGCTTGGTCAGCCACTTATTGTGCGTGTGGGGGATGTCGAAACCGTTCTGGAGACTCTGTCACAGCAATTTTCAATTCAGCATATCTTCAGTCATGAGGAAACTGGCAATGCCTGGACCTATACCCGCGACAAGGCGGTAAAAAGCTGGTGTGTCCGGAACGCTATCCAATGGACTGAACTGTGGCAGAATGGCGTTGTGCGCAGGCTCAAAAGCCGGAACGGCTGGGCAAACAATTGGGAGCGGCGCATGCGGATGCCTGCACCCGAAACACTGTCAGCCCTTGCCCCGATTGACGCCCTGGATATCGGGGCGATCCCAACAGCGGAACAGCTTGGTCTTAAAAATGATGGCTGCCAATCACCACAAATTGGGGGTCGCCGGGCAGGGATTGCCTGTCTTGATAGCTTCCTGACCAAACGGGGGGAGCGGTATCGCAGCGATATGTCCAGCCCATTGACAGCCTTTGAAGGATGTTCGCGCCTGTCCCCCTATATCGCCCAGGGCGCCCTATCGATTCAGGAAATTGCAAACGCTACAGCACAACGACAAGGCCGTCTGAATGCAGATTCAGGCCCCTGGCGCGGTTCTTTGTCGTCTTTTTCAGGGCGGCTGCATTGGCATTGCCACTTCATGCAAAAGCTGGAAGACGAACCCTCTTTAGAGTTTGACGAACAGCACCCCGCCTATCGGGGGATCAGACCCGGCACGCCGGATGCGCACAGATTGCGGGCATGGGAAAGGGGCGAAACCGGATTGCCATTTGTCGATGCCTGCATGCGCTGCCTGCACGCCACCGGTTGGATGAATTTCCGCATGCGGGCAATGCTGGTGTCCGTGGCCAGTTACCATCTGTGGCTGGATTGGCGCCAAACGGGACATCATCTGACCCGGCTGTTCGTCGATTATGAGCCGGGCATTCACTGGCCGCAGATGCAGATGCAATCGGGGACAACCGGCATAAATACGATCCGGATCTATAACCCCGTGAAACAGGGAATGGATCAGGATCCAGACGGTCATTTTGTCAGGCAATGGATACCAGAACTGGCTGTAGTTCCAACGGCATATATCCATCATCCCTGGACATGGGATAAAGCCGCCACGATTATGGACAAACATTACCCCCTGCCCCTCATAGACCCTATAGAGGCCGCCAAGGAAGCCCGCCAGAAAATCTGGGATGTGCGCAAAGGGGATGCGTATCGGCAAACAGCGCAGGCCATTCAGGCCAAGCATGGAAGTCGCAAAAGCGGGTTGAAAATGACCGGTCGGCGGTCAAAAACCAAAGCACAAAAACCTGTAAGGCAGTTAAGCCTGGATCTGGGATAGGCGGGCCCGTTATGAAGATGCGACGGAAAGGTGATCTGCCAACAAAGGTTTGTGCCGCGTGCAAAAGGCCCTTTGCCTGGCGCAAAAAATGGGCGCGCGACTGGGATCAAGTGCGATACTGTTCAGAGCGATGTAAGGGGGACGGACGCCGCACGGCACGGAGCCCGGATGCCGGATCGGGGCTGTAGAACCGGCCATGCCCTAAACCCGATTTCCAGCCTCCATATCCTTAAGAAAGCGGGCTGCTGACTGGCGCGACGCATCCTTCTTTTGATCCGCCATGCGATCCCAAGTCTGATACATCTGGGCCATGCGGGGATTATTCCCCAATGCCTGACGATTTCGGACCACAAAATCCCAATACAGGTAGTTAAATGGGCAGGCATCCGGCCCTGATTTTTCACTGACTTTATATCGACACGGGGCACAATAATTGGACATCTTGTTGATATAGTTGCCACCAGCCGCATAGGGTTTGGACCCCAACAAGCCCCCATCCGCAAACTGGCTCATACCAAGTGTGTTTGGGGCTTCGACCCATTCAAATGCGTCCACATAGACCGCCAGATACCATTCATGAATATGTTTGGGGTCAATGCCAGCCAGCATTGCGAAATTCCCTGTCACCATCAGACGCTGAATATGGTGGGCATAGGCATGGTTGATCGTTTGTCCTACCGATTGCGCGACACAATTCATATCGGTATCACCGGTCCAGTAGAAAGAGGGCAGTTCCCGTTTGTGCCCAAAGAAATTCTGTTCCAGATAACCAGGCATGTGCATCCAGTAAATGCCGCGCACATATTCGCGCCAGCCAATGATCTGCCGGATGAAGCCTTCAACCGCATTCAACGGGGCCTGTTGGCGATGCCATGCAGCCTCTGCCTTGCGACATACCTCAACAGGGTCCAGTAACCCTGCATTCAGGTACAGGGAAATCACCGAATGCGACAGAAACGGTTCGTCCTGAACCATCGCGTCCTGGAAGTCACCAAAGCTTGGCAAGGCATGCTGAATAAAATGGTCCAGGGCGGCTTCGGCCTGCGATGCCGTCACGCAATAAAAGAAGTTATCCAAGTCCCCGAACCGATCGGGAAACCGCTGTGAAACCATCGCCAGAACATCTTGTGTGATTGCATCTGGCTTGGTTTGAAAGACCGCTGGCGGCCGCCACCCTTTGGGTGCCCGCTTCCTGTTATTGGCATCAAAATTCCACTGCCCACCAACAGGATTGTCGCCGTCCATCAACAGGCCTGTCTGGCGGCGTCGGTCGCGATAGAAATACTCCATTCGCAGCGATTTGCGCTCTTTGGCCCAATCCCTGAAGGTTGCATGGTCGCAGACAAACCGATCATCCGGACAAATTTCTAACGATACGGGCAGCGTATTTTGCAACGCCTTCAGCAACTGCAGGACCCGCCACTCGCCGGGTTCCGTGCACCGGATATACTGGCAATCATGGCGCTGAACTGCGGCTGTGATTTCTTGGTCGAATGAACCAGCGTTACGATCAGCATCCAGTTTGACATAATCCACGCGCCACCCTTGCTGCCTTAATTCATCTGCAAAATGACGCATTGCCGAAAACAGGAATGCCATCTTTTTTCTGTGATGGGGAACATGATCCGCCTCCGCCGATACCTCCATCATCAGAACGATATCAGTTTCTCGATCACTTGCTTTAAGGCTGGCAAGATTGTGGCTTAACTGATCGGCAAAAATGGGAACCAACGCGGCGCGGGTCATAAAGCGTGTCCAGGAAACGTTGAGGTCATTGCATGGTATCCAATTCGCCTAGAGCCTGCGCCCTTCAGAAAATTTCGGGAAACAGACAATTGGCTTACCAAAGATGGGTTTCAACCCTTGCGCCCGGACCAGGCTTATTTCAGATATTTCCGCGAACGGAGGATCTAACCGTCACTGGGCATCATTCGGCTCCAAGGAAGAACAATATCCGCTAAATCCACTGGTCCTGCGGGCACGACGCTATAGGCATCTTTCAGCGCCTGTGGGGTCAGTACCGTATCGGGGGGGCCGTCCGCATAGATACGACCATCCTTTAACAGGACGAGCCTGTCGCAGAAACGATGCGCTAGGGTCAGGTCGTGAAGCACCACCACGACGCATCGTTGATCCTCAACCGCCTGGCGGCGTAGAATCTCCATCACATGCAGTTGATGATAGGGATCCAACCCTGCGATCGGTTCATCCGCAAACAGGATCGGGGCCTCGACGGCAAGGGCTCTGGCCAGATGAACCCGGGCGCGTTCCCCTCCTGACAAGGCCGTCACCGGGCGATTGGCAAATTCGGTTACATCCGCCGCCTTCATCGCGGCGTCAACCGCTTGTGCGTCTGTGGGGCGTGGATTTCGCCAGGGTTCCAGATGTGGCAATCGCCCAAGCGCGACGAAGCGGTCTACACGAATAGGCCAGGCTTCCCCCCCGCTTTGCGGCACATAAGCAAGATGCCGCCCAAGGGCCCGTGCGCCCCAGTCTGCCAGGTCTTTACCCCCCAAGCGAATTTGGCCGGACTCCATGGATTGCAGTCCCATCGCCGCACGCAACAGCGTGGTTTTTCCAGCACCATTGGGGCCAATAAGGCCAATCAATTCGCCATAGTGGGCGTTAGTGGAAACAGAGCTCAGCACTGAGGCTGCGCCCCGTCTGACGGATACACTCTCAATCGTTAAAGCGGAAGCTGGATGTGTCATTGCCCCCGCTTCCTGACTTCCAGCAACATCATCAGGAAAAACGGTGCCCCGATCAAGGCCGTCACGACACCCAGCTTTAGTTCCTGCCCTGGGGAGAGATAGCGAACCAACAGATCTGAGAACAGAACCAATGCCGCCCCACCCAGCGCACTTGCGGGCAAAAGGCGGCTGGGCATAAACCCAACCAGGGGGCGCAGCAAATGCGGGATAACCAAACCAACAAATCCGATAACCCCCGATACTGATACAGCAGCACCAACGCTGAGACCGACACCGAAAACAACGCGCCAGCGCAGCCGGTTCAGATTGACCCCCATGCTTCTGGCGGCGTCCTCCCCAACGGTCAAGGCGTCCAGAGCCCGACCGGTCCCCGCCAATAGACCCCAGCCGATAATGGTTAAAGGCAAAGCCAGCCAGACATGATCGAAACTGCGATTGGCCAACGAGCCCATCATCCAAGTGATGACCTCTAATGTCGCATAAGGAGATGGTGCCAGATTCAAGGCCAATTGTGTCAGCGCACCTGCAAATGCTGTGACAGCAACACCCCCCAGAATGACGGTCAATACGCTGGGGTCGCGACCAACCATCATCATCAAAATACCCAGCCCCGCCATGGCCCCGATGACACCACCAATAGGCAATGCATATTGTGACAGCGCCCCAAGACCGAAATAGAAAGCAATTACAGCCCCCAGGGCCGCAGCGGCACTGGCCCCGATAAGACCTGGTTCCGCCAAGGGATTGCGCAGCCACCCTTGCAGTGCCGCGCCGGACAGGCCCAGCGTCGCCCCAACCATCGCCCCCAGAAGGATACGCGGCAGGCGCACCTCCAACAGGATCGCCATCGCGGTGTCCGGATCCGTCTCAAACAATGTCAGAAATCCTGAAACCGCTGTGGCGGATATCCGTTCCGCGACCAGACCAATGCTGGAAGCCACAACAATAGCCAGTGCCAATCCAGCAAGAAGCACTGGAAAGGATATTTCCCAGTGTGTGGCACGCATCGCTGCGGGCTGATGGGATGATATCTTCATGACGGACGCTTCGCTAGGAATGACTCGCGTTGATCAATCAGCCTTTCGACAATGTCCAATGCTGCGGGTGTGCCACAGGCCCAATGCCGGGTTGGAACTTCCACAATTCTTGGCATGCGATGGCGCAGGGCTGGGTGCTCTGTGACGTCCCGCGCAAGAGATGGCGCATTCTGCCGATAAACGCCGACAACAAGCAGTTCGGGTTTCAACTGCAGAACGGCCTCAACAGGGACTGCGCCCCACTTCTGGACACCATAATCCGTTGCGACATTGCGATAGCCGGCCAGGGTCAGCAGTGCCCCTGCAAAAGTATCGGGACCCAGCGTATATCCTCCCGCCCGGTAAATCAGGGCCCTGGATTGTGGCTGTCCCGAGACGCGCGCTGATAAATCAGAAATCCTTTGATCCATTTGGGTGATCAGGGCCTCCCCCCTTTCCTTCACCCCCAGGGCCATGGCCACAGCCCGGATATTCGACCGGACATCTTCAAAATTTTCAGCTGGGGGAAGGTCGAGGACCGGTATGGAGCGCTGTTTCATAATTTGCACGGTAAAGCGCGTTGTGTAGATGCCAGCGACAACAAGATCCGGCTTTAACGGCAAAACTTCCTCTGCCTGACCATGGTTTAAGATCAATCCTTCTGTCTGATTCGCCAATAGGGAATCCTGTGCCCGTGCCGCAAGATAGGAAACCGATACGACCTGACCAGGATCTGCCAACATCAGGACAAGTTGATCCGTGCACAGATTCATTGATACGACACGTCCCGGCGGTTCAGCAAAAGCGGGTCCTGCCAATGTGGATATCAGTCCCGCCAAAAGGATCGCGATAGATTTGGAGAGTTGCATGATCCTAGCCACGGAACCCTGTTCCGGTAATATCCGCATCATCCAGTTCGCGGCCCAGATAGGTCCGGCCAATTACCTGCCAAGTATCAAGACGGGACCAGTCCGGCGTATCCGCCAGGCCGTCCGAATCTGTCAGGAATGGGTTCGGGAAAAAGAGCGTGATCAGTTGTTCATCATGACCATTGAACAACCTAAGCCCCCAGCTAAGGGCGCAACCTGCCTTGTCAAAATTTCTAAACATCTCAGCCCGGCTTGTGCGGCGATGATGCTTCAAGGCCTCCGGTGTTGGATTATTGGGGGATCCTTTATTCTCCCCAATACATAGGTGGAAATGTGTGCCACCAAAATGAACCGTCAAATACCCATCAAATACGGTTATAGAGGTCGGTGCATTGGGGCAACGAAACTCAAAAGCGCCCCCCTCTATGATCGGGCCAAAAACAATACTGCGCCAGTGGTTCTGAAATATATCCTGCAACAATGTGTGCAGAAATGCTTCATCGGTCGGTAAGGTCCAGACCTCTGCGACCCGACCATTCGCGGCGGTTTCTCTCTTGCTGGTAATCATGCGTGTCATTGAAAATCCCCTTGTATCATACACAGGCAATCGGGGCGGCGTGCGGGCCGCCCCGTGCATGCTTAAAATTCCACTTTCACACCGGCATAGCCTGAAATTCCAGGCGTTCCGTAGGTCCAGACTTCTTCATATTGTTCATTCAGAAGGTTTTCCCCACGGGCATACACATCGACCCCATCGAACAGGGTGTAAGTGCCTTTCAGGTTCACCAATGTATAGGAACTCATATCCACGATGGTGCGATTGAAGGCTGTGTCGAATTCGAAATCTGTAAAGGTTCCGTTGAAATCAACGCCCAGATTCAGGTTCGCCCGGTTTTCCAGGAAGCGATAGTTCACCGCCAGGCTGGCAACATTGGTTGGACGGCGAACCTGCTCTGTCCCATCAGACGTTTCTGCATGGGTCCAGGTGTAACTGCCGCTGACATCAATTTGGTCGGTCAGTGCCAGGTCACCAGAAACCTCGATCCCCCGGGCCCGGGAAACACCTGCTAAATTTACGGCAGTGTTACCAGATCCGGTAATCAGGTTTTCCACATCACTGTGAAAGTAAGTGACGTCCATCCGTGCCCGGTCATTCCAGAAATGCTGTTCTATCCCTGCATCCCAGCCAACGGCGTCTTCAGGTTTCAGATTTGGATTGCCGACAAAATTGTTCGTGGTGCCAAACAGTTCCGTCAGGGTGGGGTTCTTGATCCCACTGCCATGACTGGCGTGAAATCGTGTTCCCCAATCATCCACCAGATAGGCCGCCGACACGCGATGTGTCTGGACGCTGTCGAAGCGGTCATTGTCATCATACCGTAAGCTGCCAGACAGATAGAGGCTTTCAAAAAGACCCAAATTGTATTCCGCAGCGACAGCATTATTCGTTGTGGTCAGTTTTCCTTGCCTCAGAAAACTGGCCTTCATCGTGTCTTTCTCTGATTCCGCAAGCAGGGTGATATCGTGTTCGGCCATCGCGGCGCTTGGCGTATCGAATGAAACGGTCGTCTGATATCCGTATTTCCGCTTACTCCCATCGGCGAAACTGCTTGTTGCCCTATTCGTGCGGCTGTCATCTTTGTCGCTCGAATATGCGGCCTCAATTCGGTGGGTCCAGACGCCCTTAAACGGATCCAGCGTTACGCCCAACCGACCATAGCGTTGGTTCGTTGTGGTATCTGAATCCTGATCGAATGCGCCGGTCCCTCCCGCGAAGCCATCGGTTTCAAAAAATGCCTTTGTCGCACGAACAGCAGCATCCAGGCTCAGCCAATCGGTTGGATCAACACCGCCATTCAGCGAGAATGTGTCATTTGTATAGCCGTCGGCTTCTGTATTCCCACGGGCTTCTGACGCATTTGATATCCCACCCGTTTGATAGTGAGAGACAGTGCCTGAGATGTTAAAATGCTCATTGCCATACCGAAGGGCCGCACCAGCATCGCCTGTTTCGAAGCTTCCGCCCTCGATATGAGCAGATCCTGTTACGCCATCCCGTCCGCGTTTTGTGGTGATGTTGATGACACCACCGATCGCATCGCTGCCAAACAAGGCGGATTGCGGACCCCGTACTACTTCTATGCGTTCAATATCATCGGTCATCAACCGGGCGAAATCATAGCTTGATCCCGCGCTTTGGTCGTTCACTTCGATCCCATCAATAACCACCAGGACGTGATCACTTTCCGTCCCCCGGATACGCACCGCCGTCAGCGCACCAGCGGCACCAGATCGGTTGACAGCAAGGCCGGGAACAGTTCGCAAAACATCAGACACAAAGGCTTGCCCGCGTCGTTCTAATTCCTCAGACGTAATCACCGTGACAGAGCTTCCAACATGCTCTGCTGGCAATACGATGCGGCTTGCGGATACCACAATTCCTGGAACCAACATGACAGTTCCACCCTCCTGGGCATGGGCTGTTGTCATTTCGGCCGTTGCGATAAGAACTGTCACCATGAAAGCCCCCATCCACGTAAACACCTGTCCAGCGGGTGTCGTTTCGTCAAAAAGTCTCATCTACTTCCTCCAATCGGTTATGCCGAACGGAAGAGCTGCGAGGCATCATCACCCCGACGAATCGAAACCAGCTTGAGGAAGGAGCACGCAAAGACACACGCCGCGCATAAGGTCTCCCCCAAGCCCGATGCGAAACGCCCTGATTGATGCATGCTGATCGCGGCCCGCCCTGAACGACGTTCCGCGTCTTGAACGGATTTCGGCTGTAGCGAGAACAGATGGCCGGAACCATCCTTGCACCCCGCGGGCCGCGAACCGTTCAACGGACGCACCTAGCAAGGCGCCACCGCGAACGGACTAAAGCCCGCGCCTCCGGCAGTCCCCGACCGGTGGCAAGAGTGACGCGGCCTCTGGCAGGTCTCCTGGCTCACGGGTCATAAACGGACGGCCGGTCTTCCCGATCCTATAAGCCGATCAGTGACCAAATCTGGCCGCCGTCTCGCCGCTCACAGTTGCGGGGACAGCCCCGGATCGCACCTCCCTGATGGGTACGGCACTACCGGCGTTCCCTTTTAATCCCCCCGAACTAAGTCGGTCAGGGGAACCAAGGGCCACATGCCGTCATTACAATTGATTATTAATACGCGCAAGAAAAATGAACCTGGAGAGTATCAATCATGCGTATCACGACGGCCACGCTATCCTGCATCTTGTGCGCTGGATATGCCGTCAGGGTTTTTGTTTCCGTTTCAACGGGCTGTGCGCGGCGGCGGGATGGGGTTTTTCCTGCTTTTTTTCTGTCGCTCTGGCGGGTTTGGGTTTGAACATTTTGCCCTTCAGCTTTTTCGGCGTCTTGCTCCAGGGGCGTTTGTTATCGGATTTTTCCGACTTGCGATCTTGTGAGGCGTGGTCGGTGGAGTCCTTGGGCGGCGCGTGCCGGACTTTTTCCTGGCGCGGCGGCGCACCCAGGGGTTTCACATGGACCTGTGCGGGGGCGACCTGTGCGGGGGGAACCTGTGCAGGGGGGGCGGAAGATGCGGGTGCTGAGGATGCCGGACGGGATGTCATCGCAGGGGACGACGGTGCCTTGGATTGTTTACGCGGCGGTCGTGCGGGGCGGGATGGTCCCCGGTCTGATCCCCGATCTGATCCTCTCTCCGGGGCATTTTGCACCGGGGGCGCGCCAGCCAGACGGATAACCGAAATCGACTTTTCCAATGTCCCGTTCGGGCCCAGGCCACCCAGAAACTGATCGACGCAGTGGGGGGCCAATTCTACATAGGTGATCCGGGGTTGGATGCGGATCGGGCCGATATCTGCCTTGGTCAGATTGCCCGCCCGGCATAACAGCGGCAACAGCCAGCGCGGTTCTGCCGATTGTTCCCGCCCGACCGACAGGGAAAACCAGACCCCGTCTTTGAAGTCATCCCGTTGCTTTCGGTTCTGCTCTGGCACGGGGGCGACATCCTGCAATTCTTCAGGGGCGGCCATGGCGGAAAGCTGCTGGCGAATGAAGGCACCGGCAATCTGTTCCGGGCTGTGCCGGGCCAATAATTCCTGGGCGAATTGCGCTTCGTTTTCGGTCAAGACTTCGGTCAAGGACGCGTCCGACAGCAAGCGTTCGCGATCGCGCGCAATGACATCATCCGCGGTTGGTGGCGTTTCCCAGGTCGCGTTGATTGACGCACTGTCCAACAGCCGCTCTGCCCGTCGGCGCGCATTCTGGGGCACGATCAGCGCACAAACCCCCTTGCGCCCAGCCCGCCCCGTGCGGCCGCTTCGATGCAACAAGGTTTCACTGGTTTTTGGAATATCGGCATGAATGACCAGTTCCAGATTGGGCAGATCGATCCCCCGTGCGGCAACGTCTGTTGCGACACAGACCCGGGCACGGCCATCACGCATTGCCTGCAACGCATGGGAACGCTCATTCTGGCTCAGTTCCCCTGACAGGGCGACAACGGCAAAACCCCGATTGTTAAACCGGCTGGTCAGATGATTGACCGCCGCGCGGGTGGCGCAAAAAACCAGAGCATTTTTGGCATCATAAAAGCGCAGCACATTGATGATGGCGTTTTCCTGATCCTTTGGCGCGACCATCAGGGCGCGATAGTCGATGTCCAGATGCTGTTTCTGTTCCGATACAACATTGACCCGGACAGCATCGCGTTGATAGCGCTTGGCCAGTGTCTCAATGGATTTCGGAACGGTCGCGGAAAACATCAGGGTGCGTCGGTCCTTTGACGCTGAATCCAGAATGAATTCCAGATCGTCCCGGAAGCCCAGATCCAGCATTTCGTCAGCCTCATCCAGGACCACAGCTTTCAGCCCGGATGGATTGAAGGAGCCACGCTCTATATGGTCCCGCAGACGACCCGGCGTGCCAACGACGATATGCGCACCATTTTGCAGCGCGCGGCGCTCGTCACGCATATCCATGCCCCCGACGCAGGAGGCGAAGGCCGCGCCGGTCATTTCGTACAGCCACTGCAATTCACGTTTGACCTGTAGTGCCAATTCACGGGTTGGCGCGACGATCAGGGCCAAAGGCGTCGATGCACGCGCGAAACGATCCGCGCCCTCCAGCAGGTCGCCTGCCATCGCCATTCCGAAAGCAATTGTCTTACCCGAGCCAGTTTGCGCCGAAACCAGCGCGTCGGCCCCTACCAGGGTTGGGGCCAGCACCGCGTTCTGGACCGGGGTTAATGTTTCATAACCGCGTTTCGTCAACGCCTGAGCCAGCATCGGAACGACGCTTTCGAACCCTATCATTATATCTCTTTCAGTGTGTTGGTCGGTCCAACATCTGCAACACCGTTAAGGATGCGCGCGACTGCGCAATCCAGGGCATGACCGAACTGCCCTGATCAGGGGTCTTGTACGGCGTGTCAGGCCCGGCGTAAAGCGCGACAACAGTCACCCGCGACGGACACCCCCTCTTTTGGTGCCACAGCGCACCTTAACATCAGGCCTCAGATCACGCGGCCTTTAGACCCATTACCGCCTTTTGCACAGCCCTGGCGATTTCAACGGCGTTTGGCGTATCGGAATGAATACAGACGGTTTCCGCCCGAACCTTCAGGGGAACACCATTAATGGATGCGATTGTTCCCGTGCTGACCGCATCCATAACACGGCTGGCCGCGACAGCAGGATCAACGGCGTGGTGTTCCCGCGTGATCAGCAGCCGACCGTCATCATCATAGTCCAGGTCGGCAAAGAATTCGGCCTGAAAGTCATGACCGCGCGCGCCATAGACCGTTTCATGCAGGGTATTGGCCAGACCAAGCACCGGCACCTTATAAACATCCGCAGCATCCGCAACAGCATGGGCGATGTGTTCCATCCGCGCGGCCATGCCATACAAGGCACCATGGGGCTTTATATGGGACAGGGGCATGCCTGCCTGATCCAGAAATGCCTTCAGCGCACCGATCTGGTACAGGATGATGTTCGCCATCTCTTCGCGATCAATCTTCATCTCGCGCCGCCCAAACCCCGCCAAATCGGGTAAAGAGACATGCGCCCCGACCTTTACGCCATGCTTCTGCGCCAGTTCCACGGTGTGGCGCATATGATTAGGGTCGGACCCATGAAATCCACAGGCAACATTGGCCTGTGAAATGAAGGGCATAACACCTTCGTCATCCCCCATTTTATACAGCCCGAAACTTTCCCCCATGTCGCAATTGATTTCGACCGACATAAACAAACTCCCCTTCCCATCATGGCTTCTGCGCTGGCATTTTATCATCGGATCCCCCAAATGGTGGCTGAGGGACAGGCGCTGCTATCGACGATAAGCCTGAACCATGCGGGGGGCAAGCTGTCGGGTCGTGACAGGCGGCATTTCCTGAGAGTGAACCAAGGCCCCGGCCTCCCCAGAGGGGCCCAACACCATCATACAGGCAATCCGGACCAAATCGTCTATTTGGTGTTCAGAACACCGGAAACGGCTGGTTACGATCAAGCCATCAAACGTCAAAATCACAAATCGTGAAAACTCTGTATTCTGTCCGAACATGGCGCGACGGTCTGCGGGAATGCAATGCTGCAACAGATCATTCAATCGGTCTTCCAAATATAGAACCGTATTCCGACATTCGGCATCATCCGGCGGTGACGTCGCGATACCGTGCACAAAATTCGCCGCAAGATTGCTGTTGGCTGCCGGGATTTTTTCCCATAACCCGTATAGGACATGTTCCAGTTTGCCTGTCGGGTCCGTGATTTTTTGAATTTCCTTTTCCAGCGCATTCATTTCTTCGACCAGCCATTGACGCAGAACCGCCCACAGAATTTTAAATTTTGATGGAAAATAGACATACAGGCTGGCAGGGGAGACACCGGCTGTATGGGCGATTTCAACAAGGGACGTCGCCGCGTAATCCTTTTGAGAGAACAGGTCAAAAGCGGCCCGCATAATGGCATCCCGTACGATTGCTTTCTTAACCTGTGCCATTTTCATGTCCTCCATCACCCTGAGAACAAGGGTGATCCTATCCCGTCGAAAAAATCCGCAGCGCAGGATTATCGACGTGTCTTTTCTTCGTCCGGCTCTTCATTCAACGCCCGCCACGCATCACCGTCCAGATCGGTATATTGACCGGATTTCAGGGACCACAGGAATGCCAGCAGGCCGATCAGGCCCAACACCAAAGCGGCGGGGATTAGGATTACAAGGATGCTCATCCGACCTCTCCCACCGTTTGGATAGTGGGATGCGCACCTTGTCGTTGCGTTACCGCTGCAAACTTCTGAGGAATTTTACGACGCGCAGATGGCAGGTTCAGGCGCAATGCGTTGGCGATCACCAGACAGGAGGAACCCGACATCGCAATCGCGGCAACCAACGGCGTCGCATATCCTGCAACAGCCACCGGAACCGCGATCAAATTATAGACCACCGCCAATCCAAAATTCTGATAAATCAAGCTGCGGGCCTGGCGCGAAATTGTGATCGCCATCCGCACTGCATCCAGGCTGTTGGACAGAAATACGAAACCAGACGCACGCCGCCCGACATCGGATGCTGTGGATGGCGCAATCGACGCATCCGCCGCATTCAGCGCCGGGGCATCATTAATGCCATCCCCCACCATCAAAACGTGATACCCGTTTGATTGCAGGGATTGTATTCGCGCGATCTTGTCTGCGGGGCTCATCCCCGCCTGAACCTGAGCGATACCCAGAGTGTCGGCAACATGGGCAACCTTGGCGGCAGAGTCACCAGACATCACTTCTGGCGCAAAACCCTGGCCGCGCAGCCATGCGACGGTTTCCACCGCACCGTCCCGGATTGTTTCATCAAAATAGTACAGATCCAGGGCGCAACCGTCGCGGCTGAAGACAACGCTGTCCTGACCGTCTTCCATCCTGTCTTTCAAGGCCCAGGATGCCTTCCCCAATCGATAGCGACTGCCATCGCGTTCCGCTTCCACGCCTTTGCCAGGTTCTTCCCGCAGGTTGTCCCAGGATTCCGGATCCACGACCAGGGACAGGTCTTCACAGGCTGTCACCAAAGCCCGTGAATAAGGATGCCGACTGGCCATTGCCAAAGATCCCGCAAGGCGCAGTACCTTTGGATTATGGCGTTCTGCCTGGCGCAGGGCCGGATTCCCCGTTGTCAATGTGCCGGTCTTATCGAACAGAACCTTATCGACCTGTGCCATTTTCTCCAGGGCTGATCCGTCGCTAAGCAGAATGCCCTGACGCGCCAAGCGTCCAGCGGCAACGACCTGCACAATCGGCACAGCAAGGCCCAGGGCACAGGGGCAGGTAATGATCAGCACGGCAATGGCGGTATAGATGGCGTGGTGCCAGTCACCCGTCACACTGACCCAGCCAATGAATGTCAGCAAGGCGGCCAGATGAACCGTTGGCGCATAAATCGCCGCAGCCCTGTCAGAAATACGCCGAAATCTGGGTTTCGCACTTTCTGCGGCTTCCAGCATCGAAACCATTTCTGCCAGAAAGGATTGCCGGGCCGGTCGCGTGGCCCGCAGGATCACCGGTGCCCCAACCGCAAGAGCACCTGCGGGAAAGGCTATGCCCGGTTTGGCGGCTACCGGGTCACTTTCCCCGGTGGCGATTGCGCAATCAATTTCGCCATCTCCACTGACGACGATGCCGTCAACGGGCAGGTATTGGCCGGGGGCAACAAACAAAACCATGCCTGGTACCACCGACTCCAGCGGTACCCAATCGCGGCTTCCATCCTGTGCGATCACGGTCGCGCCGCTGGGGGCCATACGCCCCAGGCTGGCAACAGCACCGCGCGCCCGTTCACGCATCACATGGTCCAGAACGCGCCCGATCAACAGGAAGAACAGCAATGTTATCGACGCATCGAAATAGGCATTTTCGCCGTGATTGGATGTCTCATACACACTCATCCCCAGCGCCAGGATAACGGCCAGAGAGATCGGAACATCCATCGTCAAATGTCCGGCCTTTAGCGCACGCAACGCGGGCCGAAAAAAGGGCTGACCGGCATAGCCAACCGCAGGAATGGCGATCAGGGCGGAAATCCAGTGAAACATATCACGGGTCGGACCTTCCGCCCCGGACCAGATGGAAACGGATAGCAACATGACATTGGCCGCCGCAAATCCGGCGACCCCCAGGGACAGCAGCAGGCGGCCCAGCGTATCATCCTTGCGCGCCGCCGATCCATTATCCAAATGCGCCTGATAGCCCAGGCCCGCCAACGCACCGAAAACAGCCCCCGGATCCACATCCTGCCGCGTCCAATGCAGGACAAGCCGTTTGGCTGACAGGTTGACCCTGGCCTGTTTGACACAGGGCAGCGCCCCCATTGCCTTTTCTATCGCAGACAGGCACCCGCCACAGTGTATGCCGGGAATGAATATATGGGTCTGGATCAATCCGTCACCAGCATTGGTGCTGGCAAACAGAACCTCGTCCCGGGACGGATATCCGTCCTGTCCACCCGACGGCATCGGTTGATAGACTTGCGTGGGGACACAACAGCTCATTCTTTTGATGCTCCGATATCACTTGTCTGGACCATAAACCGATATCGTTTGGTCCAATCCGCCTGACCCGGTATTTCAACGCGCACATCTGCGGCCCAAATACCCAACGGCAATTCGTGCTTAAGGGTGAATTCACCAGCCGTTGCGGCCACAAGGCGGACCTCGTGATCCAATTGTTCCGCCACAGGGCGCCGCAGAACAACATGCGCGATATCACCCTGCACAGGCACGCCATTGGCATCGGTCAATTGAAGAGTCAGGACACCATGGCTGTACGTGAATTGATCTGACCATCCCAGGCTGGCCTGCTTACGCTCCTGGGCCAGATGGTCATTGAATTGCTGGCTGGCGACATAGGAATTTTTCACCACCAAGCCGGTCCAACTGTTGCTGGCAAAATACGCCAGGGTCAGGTTCACAATGATCGTGACACCGAAAAACACCGCCAGCACCCCCAGCATGTGCCAACCCGTAAAGTGTCGTGGTTTCAGGGTCAATGGTGTCATTTTATCGGTCTCCTGCTTCAAAACGCGCTGCATAGGTGGCCCGTTCAGACCCGAAAATATCCTGTGCGATAAAGTCGAAACCAATCACAGGGTCCGTCAGCAATTCCGGTTTCACCCGAATATAGACCCGCTGGCTTTTCAACATGTCTGGTTCAACGTCGATATAGAAAACGTCCACCGTGTGACCCGACGTGCCGGGCAGAGACATCTCCGCCCCCGGCAAACCGGACAGAGTCACCCGTACCGTGCGGGGTTCTGGCATCATGTTCAGGACCTTCAGGGTGTACCCATTTCGAATGTCGCCATTGGCCAGCGTCACGAAGAGCGGGTTACGATCATGCAGGACGTTCAAATCCAACCGCCCCCGATTGGCGACATGATACGACATTGCCAGGCCGATCATTGCCCAGACGACGAAATAAGCGATTGTCCTGGGCCGCAGGATAGAGCGGATATTTGTGTGCTTCACAGAGTCAGATAAACGCCCATCCGGCTTTCTAACCCGCTCTGGCTGAATGGCATTATACCCATCGGGCATGGCCATGCGCATATTATGATTGTAATCCGCCAGCGTCGCATAGGATATCAGGCCCCGTTCCCGGCCGACCTTATCCATGACGGAATTACATGCATCGATGCACAAGGCACAGGTGATGCATTCCAATTGCTGCCCGTCGCGGATATCAATCCCCATGGGACAGACGGCAACACAGGCATTGCAATCGACGCAATCGCCAATCGATTTCCCTTCCTCCGCTGATCGCTTCTGGTGCCTGGACCGGGGCTCCCCCCGCCAATTGTTATAGGTGACGGTTAAGGAATGTTCATCCAGCATCGCCCCCTGAATGCGCGGCCAGGGACACATATAGGTGCAGACCTGTTCCCGCATCAGGCCACCTAAAACATAGGTCGTGGCGGTCAGAATACCGACGGTCATATAGGCGACTTGCGGGGCATCCCCAGCAAGAAACGCCATCGCCAGGGTCGGTGCATCGGCGAAATAGAAAATCCACGCCCCCCCTGTTGAAACCGCGATCAACAGCCAGACCGAATGTTTTGTAACCCGTTTCAGAAGCTTTGAGGCGGATAAGGGGTCTTTATCCAATTTGATGCGCTTGTTGCGATCCCCCTCTACCGCGCGTTCGACGACCAGAAACAGATCAACCCAGACGGTTTGGGGACAGGTATAGCCGCACCAGGCGCGCCCGACCGAGGATGTCACCAGGAACAGCCCGATCCCCGCCATTACCAACATGCCAGCCACATAGTAAAATTCCTGCGGCCATATCTCGATAAAGAAGAAGTAAAAGCGGCGGTTCGCCAGGTCGATCAGGACCGCCTGATCCGGTGCATAATCGCCGCGATCCCAGCGCAGCCAGGGCGTTACATAGTAAATTCCCAACGTGATCGCCATGACGAACCACTTGAACCGCCGGAAGGTACCCTCCGCCCGCTTAGGGTGAATTTTCTTGCGGGCAGTATATAGCGGCTGTTGCTTGTCGCGCCGATTTACCGGTTCGACATCATGAATGGGGGCAAGTGGTTCGCCAGAAATACTCATACACTCATTCACCCCCACCCAGCGAATGAACATAAACGCTGAGTTTCTTTACGGTCACATCGCCCAAACGATCTAACCAAGCAGGCATGACGCCATGGCTGGGGTTTTGGATCTGGGATGCGATGGCATCGGTATCAGAACCATACAGCCAGACCGCATCAGACAGGTTTGGGGCACCCAGATCCTGGTTCCCCTCCCCCGCCTCACCATGACAGGCCGCACAGTTATCCGCGAACAACGGGGTTGCCGCCGCGACAGAGGCCGCATCATGGTCCTGACCGGACAAGGACCGAACATAATTTGCCAGGTCCCGGATTTCCGCCGCCGATAGAATGCCATCACGACCAAAGGCGGGCATTTCAGACAGGCGTGTATCCTCATCCTGATCATAGCGGATGCCATGGGCGATGGTGGAATAGATCTGATCGACCGCCCCCCCCCAGATCCAGGCATCATCGTTCAGGTTGGGATAGCCGACAAATCCCTGTGCACCAGACCCATGGCATTGCGAGCAGTAAACTTTGAAAGCTGAGGCACCGCCCGCTATCGCAAAACGCTGAAGCGCTTCATTCTGTGCAATATCCGCGACATCAATGGACGCCAGTTGCGCGACAAGATCGCTGTTGGCGTCGCTTGCCGCCTGCAATTCCGCGGCGACTTCTGCGCGGCTGGAATACCCGCTGACCCCCTTTGTGGCCTCATTGATCAGGGGGATCGACGGATAATAAATCGCATAGCCGATTGCAAAAACGATACAGCCATAGAAGGTCCATAACCACCAGCGTGGCAAAGGATTGTTCAATTCCTGTATGCCGTCCCAAACATGACCGGTGGTTTCAACGCCACTGATCTCGTCAATATTCTTCTTGTCGTTGTCCATCGCTCAATCGTCCTTCAAGGGAATGTTTGCCGCATCGTCTGCCTTCTTCTTGCCACCGGGCCAGAAGGTGTAGGTCAAGATGCCAACGAACAGGACAAACAGGTACACAAGGCCCCAGCTATCCGCGAAATGTCGGAATTCATTGTAATCCATAGCCCCCTCCTTCAGCGGTAGTTCTGATCAGCCTGGTACGTCGAAAAATCGACCAACGTGCCCAGCATTTGCAGATAGGCGATCAGGGCATCCATCTCCGTAACCCGGTCCGGGTTGCCGTCGAAATCACCAACCACGGCCTTGGGATAGCGTGCCTGAACCCCATCCCAATCACCGTCAGGGGTCGCCTGTGCAAATAAGTCTGCGGTGGCATTCTCGATCATCTCTTCGGTATAGGGGACGCCGACCATCTGATTGGCTTTCAGGCTGTCGGCGGTCAGGTCGGATTTCAGGTCATTTTCCAGCAGGAAGCCATATTTCGGCATCACCGATTCCGGCACAACAGAGCGCGGATCCGCCAAATGCTGAACATGCCAGGCATTGGAATAGCGCCCACCAACCCGCGCCAGATCCGGCCCGGTCCGCTTTGATCCCCACTGGAACGGATGGTCATACATCGACTCTGCCGCCAGCGAGTAATTGCCGTAGCGCTCTACCTCGTCCCGGAAAGGGCGGATCATCTGGGAATGGCACAGATAGCAGCCCTCCCGGACATAGACGTCGCGTCCTTTCAATTCCAAGGGAGAATAGGGTCGCACGCCCTCCACTTTCTCAATCGTGTTGTCCAGATAGAACAGGGGAGCGATTTCAACAATCCCCCCCACAGTGACCACCAGAAAGGAGAACACGAGCAGCAGAGAAGCGTTGGTTTCCAGTTTTGAATGCTTATCCAGTATAGACATTGCTGGTTTCTCCTATTCCGCTGGCTGCGGCGCGAGGGACACGAGGGGTCGCTCGTCCCGCACCCGGCCACGGATGGTCTGATAGATATTGTAAGCCATGATCAGCGCCCCCAGGAAATACAGGCCCCCGCCCAGCACACGCAGCGCGTAATAGGGGTGCATTGCAGCCACCGTTTCCGCGAAGGAATAGACCAGGAAGCCCTGTTCATCATATTCCCGCCACATCAGGCCCTGGGTGATACCCGAAACCCACATCACGGACGCATAAACAACGATGCCCAGCGTCGCCAACCAGAAGTGCCAGTTGACCATGCGCAGGGAATACAGCTGTGTCCGGGCCCACAATTTGGGCACCAGGAAGTAAACAGCCGCGAAGGAAATCATGCCGACCCACCCCAGCGCCCCCGAATGGACGTGACCAATGGTCCAGTCCGTATAGTGGCTTAAAGAGTTAATCGACTTGATCGACATCATCGGCCCCTCAAAGGTCGACATGCCATAGAATGCCAGCGCCATGACCATCATCCGGATCAACGGATCGGTGCGAACCTTGTCCCAGGCACCAGACAGCGTCATCAGGCCGTTGATCATGCCACCCCAGGACGGCATCCACAGCATGATGGAAAACACCATCCCCAGGGTCTGTGCCCAATCCGGCAGCGCCGTGTAATGCAGGTGGTGCGGTCCGGCCCAGATATACAGGAAGATCAGCGACCAGAAGTGTACGATCGACAAGCGATAGGAATAGACCGGGCGGCCCGCCTGTTTGGGCATGAAATAATACATCATCCCCAGAAAGCCTGCTGTCAGGAAAAACCCGACCGCATTGTGACCATACCACCATTGGGTCAGGGCATCCTGAACCCCGGCAAAGGCGGAATAGCTTTTCGATCCCATGAAAGAGACTGGTACCGCCAGGTTGTTCACAACATGCAACATCGCCACGGTGACAATGAAAGACAGATAGAACCAGTTGGCGACATAGATATGGGATTCACGCCGGGTCATGATTGTCCCCAGGAAAACCACCAGATACGCGACCCAGACAATTGTCAGCAGCAGATCGACATACCATTCCGGTTCGGCATATTCGCGCGATTGGGTAACCCCGATGACATAGCCGGTCGCCGCCAGGACGATAAAAAGCTGATAACCCCAGAACACGAACCAGGCGAGGTCGCCCCCAAACAGCTTTTGCCGCGACGTGCGCTGGACCACCCAGAAACTGGTGCAGATCAGGGCATTCCCACCAAAGGCAAAAACCACTGCAGACGTGTGCAGGGGGCGCAACCGCCCAAAATTCAGATAGGGTTCAATATTCAGGTCCGGCCAAGCCAGCTGGGCGGCGATCACAATACCAACCAGAAAACCAACAATGCCCCAGAACAATGTCGCAATGACACCATAGCGGATGGGCCCATCGATATAGGCAGGCGATGACTCCCCCGCCCCCCGGAACGGTATTGCCCCGGCATCGGTTGGGACCGACAATGGAGCGCGGTTCAGAAGGAAAAACGCCGCAGCGGTCAGGATAAAGAACAGTATCCCGGAATGTGCCCGGAACAGATCATCCCGCCCCAACGCTGCGCCCATTAAGGCCAAGACCGCGGCCACTGCCAATGCGATCACGGTTGCAGTATATTTCATATCTCTCACCCTTTTGCGGTAATCAGGCCAACATCAGTGCCGACCAGCCCCGCCGCGATAAACTGAGGCCATCCAATGTTTCCAGTATGGAGCACCAGACCCGAACCGGCCTTGATCTGGATCAACGTAAAATAACTTTCTCAGAGTCATTCTGATCGCTGTTTCAACAGATTGTCGCTGCACCCAGTGACTGAGATTTTCGGGACAGGGATGCCTGAGAAATGCCGATAACGGACTCAACTGTAATCCAGTTGAAACTGGCACAAATAGAAGGTCGAGAGTCTGCGCCCGCTGGCTGTCTGACAGCCATGCGCCTCTATCATGATTTGCTGTTATCGATGTGCGATCGCCTGGAATTCATTGCTGACACCCTACCCGTCCCCGTGAACATCACGGAATGTCAGGTCGTGACGCAAGATCTTCTGCCGTCCATGACAGCATCCCATCAATTTGAAGAGGATCGATTTTTCATGGATGCACGCCTTGTCCTGAAGGGTGGCTGTGCCCTGGATGATACAATCGCACGCCTATGCGAAGAACACCGGGAGGATCAGTTCTTTGCAGAAGAAATTTGTGAGGAAATACGCGGTCTGATCTTAGGGGGCGGTCAAAAGAATGCGGAGGCTATGGGGTATATGCTGCGGGGCTTCTTTGGTCAGATGCGCCGTCACATCGCGTTTGAGCGTGACTTTTTATATATTCCCATGACCGAAAAACTGATCAGGCTTTAAATCAATTCCCCGATATTTCCCGCAAGCGGCTTAAACTGGGTATGATTATATGCCGGTTGTTTTCGACCCGGATAACATCCGCCTTGCGCATTTTGGTCAATTGGCGACTGACAGTCTCAATCGTCAGACCCAGAAAATCCGCAATATCCGTGCGTGTCAGGGGCAGATCAAACGTCGCCTCAGTGGCCTTGCGAATATCGATTGTCGGATCAATATGCCGGGCGATCAGATACAGGAAACTCGCCAGCTTCTCTTCTGCGGATTTCCGGCCCAATGTCAGCATCAGGTCCCGCGCTTCGTCCAACTCTCCCAGGGCCTGACGCAGCAATCGACGCTCCAGTTCAGGTTGTTCCTTCAACATGGCCTCAACGGCATTTTTCGGAAAATAGCACAGCGTCACATTCGACGCCGCTTCGGCACAAACCTGACTTTCAGAATGGAACGGGCGACCCACGAAATCTGGGGCAAATTGCAGCCCGACAATCTGCTGGCGACCATCGGCCATGGTCTTGCTGAGTTTGACCACGCCATTCAACAGGTTGGCATAGCTTTTGACCGGTTCTTCTTCCGTTACCAGAATGGTCTTTGCCGGATGCTGTCGGATTGTCGTGTGACGGCTAAGGCGCGTCAGTTCATCAGGTGTCATCGCGCCACAAACACCTTTATGACGCGCTTCACAGGCCTGACACAGCACTGGCACCGATGAATTATGAATATCCAGGCGCTTTTGATCTGACATCACACCGCCACTTTTGTGCTAAAGCATCATGCACTTGCACAGGATGCCCTGACCGATTGTGTTTACAGCAGATATTTCGGTGCAAACAAGGTCGTTTGCACAGGCATTGCTGTATGAACACCAATTCCCATCATAATGAAACACGCGCTGCGGCGATACAATGCTTGTGATCAGCACCCCTCACAATACGCGCCGATCTGATGAATCCCTGCCCCGCAGGAATTCATCAGATCGGCGGCATTTCTGTCAGAACCGAACCTTAGTAAACACTGCTGCGCGCGGTGATCGCATTCTGCAAATTCTGAATCCAGCCATTGTAATTGGTGTGAATGGTCGATCCATCATATTTCAGATTTGTGCTGTCTTTGTAACGAATGCTGTAGCGTTCCATATCAAAGTTGATGTCAACGACGGCCAAATGCGACCGGATCGGCAAATTGCCCTGAATATGCCCAGGCCCTTTGTCCTGCATCTGCCAACCCAGGCTGGCACCTGCGCCGCGTATCATTTTTGCAGCCGCATCCAGGGACGGGGCCGTGGTTGTAAAGGCATCATTTTCAACATTGTAAACGGGGGCCGTGCGGCACGCCGCCAAGGCACCAGCAAATGCAAGAACCAGCAAAATTCGGCTAATGTTGCGGGGCATAGTTTCTCCTCCTGTTAAGATATTGATGCGCGTGAACTTGAAAGAATTACCCCTGTCTTTCAAGGGGCATTATCATGATGGCAATACTTATGCCTCTCGCTTCAAAGACCGATACAGTCCATAGGGGTTCATACCACGACGGATTAGGGCCCAAGCGACCATCATCACGATCCGGGTGATGTCCCGCACCGGCTTGAAGTGGCTGGGACGAAACAATTCACCATCATACAGCGCTGGAATGGGCGCAGAAATGCTGGGGAAACCCTTATGCGCGGCGGCGATCAGCAATTCACTTTCAAACACGAATCCGCTGCTGCGCAGCCTGGAAAAATCCATCATTTGCAACAGCGTGATGGGATAGTACCGAAATCCACTTTGTGAATCCGACACCCGATGTCCTGCGGCCCAGGATATCCAGAAATTTGCGATTCGGTTGGCCCGCAGGCGCGATTTGGGGAAGTTTTCCGGCTGATGCAGGCGCGACCCGATCACAATCCGGTTTCCCGCCAGCAACCCCGCTTCTGATATCTTGCCGATATCGCCCCATTGATGTTGGCCGTCACCATCCAGGGTAACGACGCCTTGGACGTCCAGGGTCAGGGCATATTGGAAACCAGCGATCAAAGCCGCCGCCTTCCCTTGATTTTCTGACAAGCGAAGAACGACAACATCCAGCTGTTCGGCAATCTGTGCGGTGTCATCCTGGGATCCATCATCCACAACGATCACATGCGGGGTCATGCGCCGCGCGCCAGCCGCAACCGCCGCAATGGTTGATGCCTCATTATATGCTGGAATAACGACCGCCAGGGCAGGATTGGGGGCCAAAGGAACTGACTTTAAAGTCAAATCCGTGGCAACAGTCTTAGAAAATCCCATTACGCCCCCTCCCCTAATCGACGAAGACGGTAGCGGACGCAATCTGCCAGTTCAAGTTGATATACTGGAATTATTGGAATCCAGCATGACGGTGATCTGACCGGTCAACAGGCCAATATGGAGGGTTGAAACAGACTCTTCCTCAATGACGATGCGATAGATAAACGCCTCCTTTGAGGCCATCAGTCGGATCGCAGATACCAGCAGGGCCCCCTGATGATCCGACAGGTATTTCGTATCGACCTGACAATCCTTCACACTGACCAGATACCCCCCTGCGGCCTGCCCCATCAAGGCACCATGAACCGCCGCAGCCTGTGCGCCATACTCAATGCCTGCTATCGCGGGAAGCGCGTTCTTTCTGCGCAATGGATTATCCAGGGTGCGATGCGTATTCGTTCGGCACAGAACCCCCGCCGCATCCCAGTGCAGAATCTCCTGCAACAGGACCATAGTCCCGGCATGGGGGATCATATCCGCGATCGGTGGAACAGACGCCATCATCAGAAAACCTCGACATCCAGAAAATACCCAGACCCTGCTTCCATCACGATCCGGGTTGGCGCAATAAGCCCTTCCAGCAATGGCAAGGCTTTGGCGGGCGGGCAATCCTTCCATAAGGTGCGCAAATCAGCCTGGCGGGGCGGGGTTGCAGCCTGCGCCTGGCTGTATGTCAATGCAAGACAGGGACCCGTTCCGGTATCGTGATCCGGGCGAAGAACCAGCGCGACACCAAAGGGCGCACCAATCGGGCGCGTTGCGTTTAATGGATCCGGGAACGGATAATCAACAGCAACCAGAATGGTGGGTCTTTTTTCCTGTGATACAGTCAGCATCGCCTTCAAAAGACCCGCGCCAAAGGTGTAATCCCCTGCGGCCAGGCTGGTCGATGCCGCATGATTGCCAACGCCAATGCTCCAATATCCAGCCATCGCATTATGGACTGAATTATGGAACTGAGTCGGGGATACAGCCTTTTCGGGTGTTGCCAAGGCTGTCAGGATCGCATGGGCGACTTGGCCATCGCCCAGGGCACTGGCGAAAACACAATCCATGTCCGCCCCGGACAGACCGGCATCGTCACAGGCGGCCTGTGCAACGCCAAGCGCCAGACGCACCAGCGGACTGGCCCGGCGGCGCTCATTGGGCGGCAGAACCATCGCCTTGGGCGGCACCAGGGGCTGCGCCTGCCAGGTTTGCGCCCCCGTCAGGATCGCCCGTGTTTCTGCCCAGGATCCAAAACCTGCCCCCAGGACCGCGATTCCAGCGACCCGCGCTTTCATACCGCCGCCTCCTGGCGACTGAAAATCAGGCTGCAATTATTCCCGCCAAAGCCAAAATTATTCGTCATGACATGGGTCAGCGGCTTTTCCTGACTGGCGCGAACAAGGTTACAGCGGGATTGTGCATCAGGCTCTCGCATATTCAGGTTACCGGGAATAAGACCCGCCTGTAAGCAGATCAGGGCAATCACAGCTTCGGTCCCACCCGCAGCCCCTAATGTGTGGCCCGTCCAACCCTTGGTCGAGCTACAGGGTACATCCTGCCCCAGCACAGCCGCAATGGCGGCGTCTTCAATCCGGTCGTTATGGGCACTGCCGGTTCCGTGCATGTTGATATAGCTGATTTGATCTGACGCCAGCCCGGCCCTGTCTAATGCCTGTTGCATCGCCAGCCGCGCCCCCAGACCTTCGGGATGGGGCGATGACATATGATAGGCATCGGAACTTTCCCCGTATCCACTCAAGACGATATTGGGGCCAGGGCCAGGGTTTTGCTTTTCCAACAGGATGAAACACGCCGCCTCCCCAATGCAGATCCCCTTGCGGGCCTTATCATTGGGCCGACACGGCTCCGGGGACAGCAGTTGCAGGGCATTAAACCCCCGCAGCGACGTCTCGCACAGGCTATCGACCCCACCGACGACAACCGCATCGCACAATCCGGCCTGGATCAGTTGGGCCGCATCCACAAATGTCTTAGCACTGGAAGAACACGCGGTTGAAATCGTGAAATGCGGGCCCTTCAGCGCCAGCCTTTCGCGAACATAATCGCTGAGTGACGCCAATTCGTGGGTGGTGCGGAAATTGAAATCCTGCGGCAGGGTGCCATCATCCTGCTTGTTCTGATAGGCAGTTTCCGCGCTTGCGATGCCCGATGTGCTGGTTCCCAGCAACACGCCAATCCGCGCCGCACCATAGTCCCGCCTGACACGCGCGACCTGTTCCAGAAAACCCGATTGCCCCAAGGCCTGTTCCGCAAGCCGGTTGTTACGACAGTCATAATGCGACAATGCGCTGGGCAGCGTGACCTCTTCCACCCCATCGACCTGCCCGACATAGGTATCCAGATCCGCCAGACAGCCATTCAGGCGCCGTAATCCCCCCCTATTGTGCCTTAATGCTTGCAACAATCCATCCACACCGGACCGGATCGCAGTCACGCAGGTATAGGCGGTTACATAGGGTGGGGACGGTCTCACAGTTGCATCCATATTACTCAGCACAAAACACGGTCAATAGGTAACTCAACCCAGCGCCCAGGGCCACTGTCATGCCAATAGCGGACAATACCGGGATGCTGGACAAGGATAGAATGCCAAATACAGTCACTGTCGTAATGCAACACACTGTAACAGAACGAAACTCATAAGCAGCCGTTGCTTGGGTGGATGTCGTTTGCACCTGCACGGGGTTTCGATTGCTAACAGTGGGGAAGAACAGACTGTAATCAACACCGACGCTGGCGATCAACAAAAAGGCCAATATATGGAATAAATTAAGCTGCACATGAAACGCAAGCAACAGCATTGCTGTCAAAACCACCGCACCGACAGGTGGCAAGGCCACCTGTATAATGCGCCGCGCATGACGCAGGCCCAAGACCAGCATCGCCATGCCAATTCCAAGGCCAATTGACAGTAACGTCACAGCCTGATCGCGATATTCGGCAATGATCTGACCGGCGACTTGCACCAAATCAACCAGATCCTGCGTTAAACGGGGGTCTTGCAATTGGATGGGGGGGGACAGTGCGATGATACCAGCATAACCGCCCGGCACGGGCCAGGGTGCCAGAAAGAACGGACCCAGCGGGCTGTTCGCCAAAGCATCTGCATCCAATGTCTGCATGTTTTTCTGATCACGGACATCATTCATGAAAGGACCGAATGTCGCCGCAAAAACAGGCAAGGATCGCGTTGCCGCTTCCAGCCGCCCCATCAGGTCACTTCGACCCGGCAAGATGTCCTGCCTTTCCCGTTGTCTCTCCTGACTGGGCAGGATCGTCGCCGCTGCGAAGTAACGCCCCAATCGACCCGCCGCCACAGCATCATCCAATAGCGGCAACATTATCGCCTGACGGTCCAGAACCGATTGTGCATCCGATCCTTCAATCAACAGCACTTGCCGCGCATCAGGAAGTTTGAAACTGCGGCGCAGGTCTGCATCCAGACGGCGTTCTTCATCCTGTGCAACATTCAGGCGGGACAAATCCGTCTCCCAGACGGGCGTGTTGGATTGCACCGCAAAGCCTATGGCCACAACGAACAGAATCCCAACAGCAATTCGCGCCCTGGCGCGCAGATGTGATCTTTGGCACAGCCAGTGCCAGATCGCCTGCATATATACAGGGTCTGGGGTGCGTGTGCGATTCCCTACCAGATAAGGCAGAAAAACAAGACTGCACAGCAGGGCGGTGACCACCCCAACGGCAGATAATGTGCCAATCTGGGCAAGGCCTGGAAAGCTGGACTGGGTTAATGCCAAAAGCCCAACCGCCGTGGTTCCGGCCCCGATAATCATCGGGCGCGAAATACGACGCGCAACGGTGCGGGCAGTATCGCCTGGCTGCTGCAAGCCCATCAGGTGAATGGGATAATCAACGGCCACCCCGCTGAGCACCGCCCCAAAGGTCAGGGCGACCCCATGCACCGATCCAAAAAGCATCTGGGTTGCCATGGCTCCCACCAGAATCCCCAGGCACACTGGAACACCTGCCAGAAGAACAGGGCCAAGACCGCGAAAAGCCGCAAACAGGATAACGGCAACCGCCCCACCAGCCAGACTGGTCAGCACTGTCATATCCTCTTGAATGCGTTGGCTGGCACGCAGACCAAACAGCCCCGGCCCACTGGCTTCCCAAGTAAGACCCACCTGTTGAACAGCCTGCCCGATCGCATCCAGTGCCACAGACTGGGCTGACAAATCCCCAGCCGATGCGTGCAGCCGGGCTAATATCAGCGCGCGCCCCTGTGCGTCCTGCCAGATGCCCGCCACGCGATCCGGCCCTTCCTGCCACTGCAGGCCGGATACGACCTGTCGCAAGCGCCCTGTCGGGTCCCTGGGAAAAATATCCCGGAAGGCCCAGCCAGTAACAGTAGATAGACGTTGAATATTGTCCGCTATGGACTCTTGTAATCCATGGATGGAAAAAGCAGATGGCGCGATGTCTGGCCCCAACAGATAGCGATGTTCCATCAGATAAGCCTGAACATGTGGCGAAAGGAAGGGGCGACCATTCTGAACCTGCGCAAAGCCCGGATGGTCCCTTAATGTCCTGGTTATCTGGTCGCTGGCCTGCACCAGGTCTATTGGATCATCGCCCGTCACCCGGATCATGATGAAGCTGCCGGGGCGCTGCATCCCTACTGTTAGGGCCTGTGTTTGCGCCGTGCGCTCAGCAGGCAGGAAAAAGGACATATCCGTGACAACACGGATCCAGGATATGGCAAGCAGGGACAGCCCACCCATCACGACCAGCAGGACGACAAAGGCAACCAACCGGCCCTTATTGAGATCAGAAATCAGCGTCACGGTACAGAATGCTGTAGCGTCATAATACTGAGATCCCCGTTTTCCCCCTCAATCTCTATCGTCTCCACAAATCCCTCTGCACCAGCCAAAGTCAGTCCTGGCAGGCTTTTCCGAACAGACTCGTCCAGGGGCACCAGATGCAATGTCCAACCAGAATCCGCGCCAGACAGGGTCACCTTAAACTGGCTGTCCAAACTTTTCAGATCACCGATCAATGTGGCCCGCAGCGCGGTCGCCAGTCCTTTGATCAAACCATGATCATTGATGTCAAAGCGATGGTGTTCCCCTTCCGCCGTATCAACCTGGACGGTGGTATCATCAATGACGATACTTTCCTGAATGGGCGACACAATGTGTTTTTCAAGGCGATTGCCCTGACGCAGAACATAGCCCGACAGGACAATTGGCGCATCCAGATAGGAAACGGACCGTGTTTCCGTAAATGCAACGCGCCCTTCTGGTGCGTCCGCCAGCGCTTCCCCCAATTGGGCAAGCCCCCACGCGCCGGGCCAATCCGCATGAAGGGGGGCAATCCCGCTGGATAACAGGATCAACAGGCACAAAATTTTAAGCCCAGAAGTCATAGAAGTTAAACCAGTTATAGGGATGGGCCCGGACCCAATCTTCCAGAGTCCCGACATAGGTATCAACCTCCGTCTGGAAGGCTGTTTCACGCCTGCCAGGGCCTGAAATATTTCCTTCTGACAGAAGCTTAAACTTTATCTGATAGCGATTGCCACCCAAATAAACGCCCGCAAACATGACAACGGGGGCTTTAGAGACATTTGCCAGAATCCAGGGAGAGACTGGAAAATCAGCGGGCTGGCCCAGGAATGGCACCGCGCGGGTCTTCCCATCCATCACTACACGATCCCCCAGAACACCGATCCAGTCACCCTGTTTCAGGCATTCATTGACCCGAAGCATGCTGCCGGATTGTCCCAATGGGATGATCATTTCTTCCAGATGCGGATTTAACGCATGCAGAATCGCCGAAATCCGGCTTTCCGACCCCACATGCATCAAAACCTTCAGTTTGAATTCCGGGCGACCGATGGCCAAGGCGCGCATGGCATCGAAACTGCCAAAATGCGCGCCCACCAGCACGGCCCCGCGCCCTTGCGCACGAACCGCATCCAGGGCGTCCAGCCCCTGATAGTCAACGTGCAACAGGTCGGACCTGTCCGTCAGGAAATAAACCCGGTCCAGGATTGTTGAGGCAAAGCATAAAAAATGCCGATAACTGTCCCCGATACGCGCAGGCCGATCCAGGGCGCGGTTCAAAAAGGCCTGGGACTGCCTGCGCTGTCGCGGTGCGAAAATCAGGAAATACAGCGCGATTGGATGCAACAACAGCCGCGTCGGTCCACGCCCCACCGCAACCGCCAACCAGGCGATGAAGCGAATCAGAAACGGGCTGCCACGTTCTTTACGACACAGCCAGTCTTGTATTTTGACATTACGGTCAACCGAGGTCATGGCTGTTCCAGAACAAGTTTGGCGGTCAGAATTTTACGTGCACCAACCAGACAGGTCGCGGTGATCTGGTGCGGCCCCTGCACCACATTCACGTCACAGACGTCGCCGCCTTTCAGGGGGGAGTGAAACCGCACTGATAACACTGTGCACGGCATTTGGGCATTAATCACATCCAAAACGTGATCCAATGTAACAACGCCTGGTACAATCGGATTGCCCGGAAAATGCCCGGGCAAGGCGGGATGATCTGCCGGGACTGAGAACCGCATCGTGGACCTTTTTTCTATCAGGGCCATCAAGGCCTGTGATTGCACTTTACCCAGACTTGTCCTGGGAATCTGGTCTGTAAAAATGATCCGCCTGGGGACAAAGGCACTGGGTATTTCCTGGCGCAAGGCCTGTTGAATATCATGGGCGGAAAGGGTTGGCGCAACAACTACCGCAACCGGGCGCGCGGGCGATCCTGGGCTTTCCTCTTTGCCCATCGTGAAAACCCCATCCTTCACCCCCGGCAAAGCCGACAGAATAGCGCTTAATCCCGACATGGACGCACGTTTTCCCGCGACCTTGACCATGTCCTGTCCCCGACCCAACACCTGAAACCCCTCAGGGGTTAATTGCAGGCGATCTTGCAGGGATACCGGCCATTTAAAATGGGGTGCATTGACCAAGGCCCCCGTCCCCGCATCATTCAAGGTGACAATCGTATCAGAACGCACAGTGTAGGATGTTGCGCGGGCGGTCTTTCTGGTAGCAATCATGCCTGTTTCGGTGCTGCCAAAGACTTCTATCACCTGCGCGCCACAGGCTGCTTCTGCGGCAATCGCCAATTCAGGTGCCAGCGGGGCTGTCGCCGTCACAATCCGATAAATCTCTGGCAGGGCAATCTTTTGTTCCAGCAAGGCCCGCAAATGAAGCGGTGTTGTAATAAGAACACGACGATTGGGGACGGACTCCAACACCCGCACAATATCTGTGGGGTAGAACGGGCGTTCCTCCAGAACTGTTACCCAGGGGCACCCTAAGGGCAGCAATACAGCGGATTCCAGACCAAACATATGTTGTCCGGGGACAGTCGCGACCAGCGTGGTGGGATGCGCATCAGGCACAATGGCATCGCGCCAGGCTGCCATGGCTGCCTGGATAAAATCACGGCCATGACAATGTGCGACCGGGCGTCCTGTTGTACCCGATGTGTACAGGATGACCGCGGCATCGTCGCGCCAGTCGATTTCCGGTGCGGCTTCAGAGATATCAAAAGAATCGATATCGACAATAAGGGGGGCAAATTCATGGTAAACTGTTTCATTTGGCGCGCACAGGACCAAGGCCCCTGGATTATCGGCCATAACCAGCCGCACCGCCGACACGGCCTCATCATTTGGCAGGATCACTGCGCGACCAACCTGTTGCGCGGCCATCAGCCCCACCATCAAATCCCCTACCCGACGAAACAGGGGAATGACTGGTCCCGGTGGCTGGGCCTTTAACAGCAGCGCCAGGGCATGGGATCGCCGGGTGATATCCTCCCGCCAGATCGGGACACCCTGTCTCAGCACGATGGGCTGTGTATTCACTGTGCGATCCACGTATCGGGGCGAAACAATGTGCGCAGCGTGTGATAGGGCGTGTTCTTGCCCAAATGTCGATAGGCTATGCCCCGATAGGCATGTTCCAGCAAAAACATGCTGGCGGTGACAATCGGCATTGCGACATTCACGGACCAGGACCAGACAGGAAGCGGGGCGAACAATCCTAACAACAGGGACACAACCGTCATAATCGACAGCATGACCGTCCATATCACGGTCAGTCGCCGCGTATAGGTTTCCAGTTCCGGTGGAAGGACCCCCCGGCTCAAGCGACTGAACCGACGGATCAAGGGTTCGCGTCCGGGCAATAGGCTGCTGCCGAACATCCATGCCAGCCATCCATGGATCAAGACCGGTGGCAGGGCAATAATATTAGCCCAATCGTGCTGACCTTGCAGGATAATGACCTGAAGGACCGCTAAGGCCACCAGGATCCCAACCAGAATGAATAGAATCCGCCGATCAAATCCGGCCTGGTATGATAGGAACAAATGCAGCGCTGCTGCCAGTGCCAGACATGATATGGCATAGGTGCCATAACCGGTAATGATGCAAATATGAACACCAACGATTGTAAGGGCTGGGATGGCAATCCTCAGAATCGTGGGGCCCATGACACTTATTCTCCCCGACGGGTCTCAATCGCTGCCGTTAGGGACCGCAAGGATCCAAACAAAACGTCAATATCCGGATCATCGGATCGGATCATACAATTGTAACGCTCTGAAATCTCCAAGGACAGTTCTAAAGCATCGACGGAATCAAGACCCAGGCCGTCCCCGAACAAGGGATCGTCCAGCCCGATATCGTCCGCCGCAACATCCTCCAGATGCAATGCGGTGACGATCAGCTCTGCAACTTCTTGCTGAAATGGTGTTTTATCCGCCACAGTTCCCCCAACCCTTTTCGACTTTGTAACGCAATCCTGTGTGCCACAGAAAGTACTTACATATTCAAGTAACCAAAAACCATCGGGAAAACCAAACATATGGAAAATCATTCCCCTATGTTTCCGACGCTGACTGTATTGTTATACGACCTAACTATGATAAAGTTTCTGACCTAGCAAGACGCGAACATTCAGAAACGGTTCACAGACTTTTGGCAGTGCGCGCTCCGTCTAATTCAACCACCGCATCTATTTCTCCCGACCCGTCGTTATCCTCAGACGGGACAGATCCAACAGTGTCCGCGTCATGTTTTAAGAAATCAGTTCAACCGCGCCACAAAACGATGGGTCCCGACGGCTTGGCGATGCTCTTAATTTCCAGCGTAATCATTGTCCTGACCGGCGGCCTCAGTCTTCTGGCCAGTTTAATTCATGTGCTGCGGACGGCCTGGCTGGCATCAAGCAACCTTTCTTCATCGCAAGACAAGGATCGATCCCTGATTGTTGTGCTGGGGGTTTGCCTGAATGCGGATGGCGGTCTGCCTGATGACTATATCTTAAGGCTGCGCCGTGCGATTACACTCAACATGCGGCCCATCCTGATTTTGGGAGGGGCCACACGCGGACCACACTTTCCCACAGAATCGCAGGCCGGGCGTGACTGGTTGCTGACCCAGGACCTGCCGGCTGACACCATTCTGTGCGAAGATGTATCCCGCAGCACGCTTGAAAACCTGACCTATTTGCGATCCGCGCTGGACCCTGGCACAGATCGACCCGTGATGATAACCAATCGCTATCACATCGCCCGCCTGAAAATCATGGCGCGCGGTTTGGGTTTGCACCATCCAGTCTGTGCGGCGGAAACTTCGATCCCCTGGTCCGTGTCGCAGTGCGGGAAACTGGTGTTGGAAGCGGCCTATATCCATTGGTATTATTCCGGATACTGGACGGCACGCCTGTTGCGCCATAAGGGAATGCTGGCAAGAATCAGCTAACCGTATGTTCCACCTTATCCAATCGCGCACGATGGGCTTTTTGCTGACGCCAGAAGAACAGGCTGGTGACATGATATACCAGTCGGAACACCAGCAATTGCGGCCAGATTCGGGTGCGACCATACACATCCCCCGACAGAACGGATATCACCGCCCGACGCAATTGGAACCGCCGCGTTGGATTTAAAAACAGATAGCGCAAAGCCGGATCGGTGAAGCGATAGATAAACCAGGAAAATGCGCGCAACCCCTTTCTCACGCGCCTTTCATAGCGCCGCCGATGGCGCAGGGCGGCCTGTGGCTGGGTCAGAATACCTTCCACGGCCTCTGCCGCATACTCGGCACCCTGCATCGCCAAATAGACGCCGCTGGAAAACACCGGGTCTATGAATGCATAGGCATCACCGACAAGAAGGAAGCGATCCCCGGTCATTTCAGTTGACTGGTACGAGAAATTGCCGGTCCCCCGCATCTCTCCCAAAAGCTGGGCATTTTCCAGCCGTTGCGCCACGCCCTGAGTGTTGCTGACCGTTTGCCAGAACAAGTTTTGTAAATCCCCATCGCGCTGCTTCAGATAGCCTGGATCACAGACCATCCCGACACTGGTGCATCCATCCTGCAACGGGATCAGCCAGAACCAGCCCTGATCGAACCAATAAATGCTGATATTCCCGGCTTCTTCACCCTCTCGGCGCACCACGTTTGAAAAATGGCCAAACACAGCCGCGCTCTTATGGCGCTTGTTGCGTTGTTTCAGATCCAATCTCTGGCTCAGAAAAGTATCACGGCCCGACGCATCCACCACAAAGCGGGCCGATATCTGCCGTGCCGTGCCATCTGTGCCCAGGATTGACGCTGTAACAGGGTCCGCGTCCAATTCAATGCCCGTTACCCTGGTTTCCTGCACCACCTGAACGCCCCGTTCAGAGGCATTGTGCAACAACATTTCGTCAAATTCAGCGCGCCGAACCTGAAAAGCAGAAGGTTCATCCGGGGCCATGGCTTCGGAAAAATCATAGACAACATGGCTTTCCGTTGCATTGCCTGAAAAATCAGCGCCGCGCTTGGTCACACCAATATGGCGCAGGCGTTCTTCAACGCCCAATCGCCGCAAAATGGGCAGATTGCGCGGCAACAGAGATTCGCCGATATGGAATCTGGGGTGGCGGTCTTTTTCCACCAACACGACCGAAAAGCCGCGGTCAGCCAATAATGTGGAGACGGTCGATCCCGCAGGCCCACCCCCTATCACCAACACATCGCAAGAAAGCGCCATTGCACAACCCTATAAAATTTAAGGAAATCAGTCAGAACTGCGATTGCGACCTTAATTCTCACCCTACATGGCAACTGTTCAGCGACGCAAGATTGCTCTGATAGGGTCCCTCATGATCCTGACTTACGGGACGATCAGGCCATCTGGAAGTATCGTGTTTCCACTTGTTCCGATGCGTCACCACTGTGAATACAAATAGAATAAAATTTAGGCCTTTCACCATATTGCGAATGACTCTCATTCGCGCTATTGTCCACAGTAACATTGGGGTAAAACGGAGTATCAATTGCTTAACTCAAGGGGCAGTGCGATGACGACCAAACAAACGCCAAACAGGCCAGGGCTGGACTCTGATCCTTTGGTCGTGACCAGTGATGCCCTGTTGCAGAACAGGAATGAAGTGGTGATAGAGCATCGCGGCGAACAGTATCGTTTACGTAGGACCCGTCAGGACAAGCTGATTTTAACAAAATAATCCGGCTTGGATTCCCTGAAACCTTACATAAATTATGTTTCACCAACACGCCGAACCAGGGCAATTCCCGGTAAGCTGGGGCTCAGGCGCGCATTTTGCAGCGCTTCGAAATTGACCCGCTTGTTGCGTCCACTGCGATAAGCGTGTTCCCGAATGAGCGACGCCGCGCGCGTCCCCTGACGGTTTATGATCGCGTCCAGAATTTGATGATGATCTTCTTCCGCCGCGCGAACCTGAATCAGGCCTTTTTCAGGTTGGGCACTGTTGAAGACGATGGCCCTGGGCCCCGCCAACGGAACCCGGCATATATTCAGTATGGCGGGTAACAATGCCTTATTCGATGCCGCTTCCAGAATACGGTCATGAAATGCCGCGTTTAAATCAATCCAGCGTGTACGCGCGGCGATATCTGTCAGCCCCTGATCTGACAGGGCAGAGGCTTCTTCCAAAATCTTGCGCATTCGGCGCTCCTGCGCCGCAGGCAGGCCACGCTCCGCCGCTTGCCGTGCCGCCAGGGCTTCCAACTCACCGCGCACTTCAATTGCGTCAGCAACTTCATCGACCGTGAACAAGCGCACCCGAAAGCCGCGATTGGGCATTCGGATTAACAGGCCTTCCTGCTCCAATGCCCCCATGGCCAGCCGCGCCAGTGTGCGCGACACCATCAGGCCATCGGCAACCGCAACCTCGCGCAAGGCCTCCCCCGGTTCATAGACCCCGGAAAGGACCGTCTCTCTAAGACTTTGGGTTACTTGATCCAACTGCGTCGCCATACCTCACCCTTACCTTATTCTGCATGCAATACAATCAGTCATAGTGAAAATAAACTGAATTCCTGCTTGAAATCCAGCCACATTGCATGCAACTTCGTTGTAACAAACATTTTATTAGGGAGTACGCGTCCAATGCCAGACAGTCTCGACCCACGGTCCCGGCCTGTTCAAAAACCCCATTTCGATGCGCCGCCGCTGCAATCCAGCCGGCCGCCGCGCTGCCCTCCCTTTGTGGAAATCACCAAGTCCGATCAATTGCTACCCTATTTGGAGCATGTCGCACAACGGCCCTATAACCATGGCCTGAATGCGTGCTGGGACTTGAAAGAGGGCGAGCGCGTGATGCTGCGTGTCGATAATTGGCACAGCGAGCTGACGATTGAGGCGTGCAAAAAGATCCTTGAGAAATACAAGGTCAAATATGAAATCAAATATATCGACCGTGGACCGATCCCCCAATGGGTCGGCGCAGATGAAGTCGATTACTACCTTTTCCGCACCAAAGAACTCGCTGAGTGGATGGACATGTGGGAAGAGGAAGAGAAGAACCAG